>SAMEA104404097__coassemble_206_pt1 | contig 62271 bp, 58 predicted proteins | sample SAMEA104404097__metabat2_high_PE_037 | metagenome-assembled genome bin SAMEA104404097 (sample SAMEA104404097) | Balaenoptera acutorostrata | reverse complement strand
TTATGGATGAAGCGGGAAAAGAATCGACTGCAGACCCATCTTTCTGAAATTCACATAGCCTGACGAAAAACAGAATATCTTGCACTGGTCAGATGCTGCCATTTCGGCAGGGTCAGCTTTGCTATACCCAAAATCAAGAAAAACGAAAAGTTTTCCACAGGAAGAATAGCAAAAGTCATGGCCGGAGAACGAAAAAAGGCCTGCCGCAGAATTTGCATTCTGCAACAGGCCCTTTTTGTTATTTCTCTATGCTTTTTCTGTATTGGAGCGGTGTTTTGCCGCAAATATTTTTGAAAACCACATAGAAGTATTTAGAGTTGGAAAAGCCCACCTTGTCCGCAATATTTTCAACAGGCAAAGCCGTGGATTTCAAAAGTTCCTCAGCTTTTTCCACACGAGTCTGGTTTATGTACTGGCTCATAGAAATTCCCAGACTTTCATGGAACAGTCTGCCAAGGTATGCAGAGCTCATATTAAGCCTGTCGGCAATAGACGCAGGCGACAGGTTTTGATCCTCGTATTCATCAGCTATCATCTGAGCTGCCTGAGCGGCAATCCCGTCAAGCCTGATTTTCCGCTGTTCCTGATTATAACGGACGACAGCAGCAAAGCCATCATCAAATCTCCGGTTCAGCTCCTCTATATCACGGAGTTTATTCATAAAATCATTGCTTATAATCGGCTTTAGCTCCGGAAGCACACCTTCCAGAAGCTCTGCCATTTTATGAAACACCACCAGCTGATCTACATAAGTGCTGCCTCTGATTTCTTTCAGCAGATCCTGCCACAGTGTTCTCGCTCCGTCCAGATCACGGGCTTTAAGGGCTGCCATTATCTGGTTTGGCTGTTCCCTGCTCTTATCTGAAAGGGGCTTTGTACAGCAGCAGTACTTTTCCGACAGTATCCACTGTCCTGCATACCAGAACTGCTGGCTTCGCAGCTCTGTCAGTATTTTATAGCAGGCAGGCAATTCGGCTATTGTTTTTCTCGGTATACCGCAGAAGCAGCGGCAGCCGCTCTGCTGAACAAAAGTTCCGCACAATTCATCCGCTTTAAGGGCATCATTTTCCATTAAAAGCAGCACCTCGCAGCCGTGCTGTCTGTCAAGCAGGGCTTGCGGGCACAGTGCGCTTATAAGCTCTCGCAACTTTTGGATATTACCTCCGTCCAAAAGCAAAAGAGTGAACGGGGGTATCAAATCCAGATTTTGGTCTATATACCTGTTTTCAAGTATGCTTCTCAGGTTTCTTGCTTTCTGGTACTCACCGGATTTTTTGAGCAGATTGTCTATCTGTCCACTGGGGTCTGCCTCATTTCCATTTTTGCCAAGAACAGACCGAATGTGCTTAAAGGGGAAATAGAGATATATAAGAGTTACGCCTATACCCAAAAACAGCAGGGAGAAACCCAGACTCAAGCCCGCTCCTATACCGTTTCTAAGTTCCAACAGTCCAGGCAAGCATTCTTCCAGTGGAAGAATTCGCAGGCAATACCAGCCGTTGGAGTCTATGCGTGAATACAGGCAGACAAGCTCATGTCCTCCATATCTTTTTCTTATGTAGTTTGCCTCTGTACTCTCTTCGGACAACACCTCGTCCAGAAAAAGGGGCAATGCGTTTTCTGTTTCTGGGTCGGCAGATGACAAAAGCTCTCCGTTTTCATCTATAAGCACACAGCTTTCCTGACCGTAAAGCTCTGTCAGCTTATCAATATACCAGCTTTTATCCACGTTCAGCATGAGTATACTGCCTCTTGGCTCCTCCAGATATGTGGTTTCAAAGAACATAAAGGAATAATATTCATGCTCAAAGTCCTCTCTGGGGAAAGCCACACGGAGTATGGGCTTCATTCTTGTCTCTATATCCGGATTTTCAAACAGTTCAACTGCACTTTTATCTGCGAATTCGTCAGATGGCGCACTGAGCATACGGTAATCAGTAGAATAAATATAATCAGAATACCTGTTAAACACAAAAACCGAGCTTAGAAAATTCCGGCTGCTGACAAAGGCGTTAAGCGTACGCAAATCATATACTCTCTCCAGATCGCTTATATCCGTATCGTCCAGAAGTTTTGCAACCGACGGGTCATAAAATATCTGCATACCGTACTGCTGTATCATGCTGTCGGTAAACTCTCCAAGAGCGTCAGTCTGGCGGGCAAATTCCGCATCCTGCAATGCCAGAGAATTAAGGGCAATTTTCTGAAACGACAGATAGACTATACCTATAACAATGCTCAGCACCAGCAGAGCAACGGCGAAAAGTGGAAACAGAACCTTGCTGTTTTGTTTAAGTCTGGCGGAAAAAGTTCCTGCCTTAGTCTCTTTTTCCATATTCTGTCTCCTCCTTTCTTCTGTCATTGTGGTTAGTATAGCAAATGGTGCTTCTTAATTCAACTTTACTTATTATTTTCAATTTGATATTATATGTAAGACGACATTATTTTTTGAAGGTGGATATATGCGAAAGCTATTGATACTGATTTTAGGTATAATTTTAATTTTTTCCGGCTGTGCCTTAATCCCCTCTCCCGAACCGCTTACGGACTTCGCAGGCTATCACGGCGAAGTGATGCTGTACAGTTCTTTGCAGGACAGGCAGCTCAGTGCATTAAAAAATGGATTTGAGGAAAAATACCCCGGCATAACCCTTAACTACTGTTACGGCAACTCCGGAAAGCTTTTCACGAAGCTGAATTCAGAAGTTCAGTCCGGTGATATATCGGCAGACATTATTTGGACAGGAAACCCTTTAGACTACATTAAATTAAAGGAAAACCGTATTCTCTCTCCCTATATCTCCCCTCAGGCCATAAACATAAATCCCCTGCTTATGGACGAGCATCACTACTATGTGGGTGGAATGATGGTTTCCGCTGTAATAGCCTATAACACGGAGCTTTTGAGCGAAGAAGAGGCACCCTCAAGCTGGTCAGAGCTTTTGGATAACAGGTGGAAAAATTCTGTTATTATGGCAGACCCTTGCAGCGCCGGAACTTCATCTTTTTTCACCTCTGCTCTTATGCAGTCGGACAAATACGGAGAGGACTATTTTGAACGTCTGCGCTCAAACGGCTGTATGCTGGAAAGCGGAACTACCGCCACCCATCTCCGAGTAGCTAAAGGAGATTACAAGGTATGTATAGGCCTTGATTATGTAGTCAAGAACCTGAAAGATGAGGGTTTTCCCATTGATATGAAATATCCTGACGAGGATATGATTTCTCTTTGCTGTCCCATAGGTCTTGTAGCAGGCTGTCCCAATGAAAGAAACGCCCGATTGCTGTATGACTTCATTCTCTCCAAGGAGGGACAGGAAATTCTTGTGGAAAACAATCTCCATAGTATCAGAGACGATGTGCTTCAGCCCGACTTTTCCGTTGAGCTTCTTTTAAACACCAGTCTCAAGGCGGATAATGAACAACTCAGCTTGTGCGAAAATAAATCGCTTTCCGCTTTTGACCATATCTTTTTTGCAGATTACAATTAAAAAAAGAGACGCTAACACCAAAGCTTTTATAAGGATTTGCTCCTTATAGGCTATTGGTAAAGCGTCTCTTTTTTATGTTTAGACTTTAGTCAGTTGTACGAACAGGGTCATCACCGGTCTCCTCAGGAATATCGCCGCCGGCTTTTTTAACCATCTTCTTTTCCATTCGGTTCATGAATATAGGAGAGCAGATACCTACAATGCTGAGGATTATGAGCACCCAGCAGAGAGGAGTGGAGAAGAGGATTGCGGGGTTGCCGCCGGAGAGCAGAAGAGAACGACGGAGGCCTTTTTCACCGATAGGTCCGAGAATAAGTGCGAGAACCACAGCAGCAGGGTTAAGGTCGAACTTTCTGAAGAGATAACCGAGAACACCGAATATCATCATAATTACTACGTCAACAAAGTTCTTGCGTATTGCAAAAGAGCCTACAACACACAAAACTGCAACGCAGGGAATGAGGATAGCATCGGAAAGACGGGAAATCTTAGCAAATCCACGGCAGCCCAGCAGGCCTATAAAGAGCATTGCAAACTGAACAAGAACAAAGCCTGCAAAGAAGGTGTAGGTCATAGGTGCATAGCGGGTGAAAAGCTCAGGTCCGGGCTGAAGGCCCTGAATTATAAGTCCGCCCATCAAAACTGCTGTGACAGACTCACCGGGTATACCAAGTGTCAGCATAGGAATCAGAGAGCCGCCGGTGACAGCGTTGTTTGCAGCCTCAGAGCCTGCAACGCCTTCGATAGAACCGTGGCCGAACTCTTCCTTATGCTTTGAAAACTGTCTGGAGGTATTATAGCCCATAAAGCAGGCAATAGATGCGCCTGCACCGGGCAGAATACCCACAATATTTCCTATTATCCATGAGCGGAAAATAGTGGGAGTGATACGCTTAACATCGCCCTTATCAAGTGCAATCTTATCCTTGAACTTGGCGGCTTTTTCACGCTCTTTTATCTTCTTTTCAGCCAGAATAAGAACCTGAGACATGGAGAACAGACCGATGAGAGCGCAGGTGGTATTTATGCCCTCATACAGAGAGGCCTGACCGAACATAAAGCGCTTTACGCCCTCGATGGGGTCCATGCCTATGGTGGAAAGCAGCAGACCTAACGCGCCGGAAATAAGTCCCTTTAAGAGAGATTTTGAAGCAACACCGGCAATTATGGTAAGACCGAAAATGGAGAGCCAGAAATACTCAGGAGAACCGAACTTCATGGCAAGCTGAGCAAGCGCAGGAGCAAAGAAGTAGAGGGAAATGCAGGAGAGAAGTCCGCCGCAGAAAGATGAGAAGCAGGCAACAGCCAGTGCCTTACCTGCCTTACCTTTTAAGGTGAGCTGGTAGCCCTCAATGGCTGTGGCAGCCGAGGCGGGAGTTCCCGGAGTGTGGATAAGTATGGCGGAAATGGAGCCGCCGAAGATTGCACCGCAGTATATAGCTCCGAGAACGATAAGGCCGGTTTCCGGAGCCATGGTGAAAGTCATAGGCAACAGCAAGGCAACACCCATTGCAGCAGAAAGGCCGGGAAGGCAGCCTATAATTATACCGATAGCGGTGCCGCCTATCATAAACAGCAGGTTAAGAGGTGTAAGGGCATTTAAAAAGCCCTGACCCATAAGGGATAAAGTTTCTAACATAATATTGCCCCCTTATTTAAACAGCAGGCCCACAGGCAGTTTAACACCAAGGAACAGAGTGAATGCGCCGTAGACAAGGCCGATTATAACCAAGGTTGTAACCACAATCTGCCACTTAGGTACCTTGAGAAAGATCAGGCAGCCCAGCATGAGCAGAATGGTAGATATATAGAAGCCTACTAAATACATGGCTACCAAATATCCGATTATCATTGCAAAAATAGGGAAAAACTGTTTGGGAAGAAAATCTGCGAAGATTTCTTTAAATCCGCTGCTAACGCCGTTCTTTTTGGCACTTATCAGCAGCTGAATGAGATATATAGTGGTTAACACAAACAAAAGCGCTATAATAAACAGCGGATAAGTCTGTGCCTCTTTTTTCAGTTTAAGCGTCATTGTGAGGAACATTATGCAAATCACATACATGAACCCGACTACGCCAAGGTCGGTTTTTTTCATATTAGCCTCCTCGATGAATAAAGCATAAGCTGCTATATATGGCATGAGCGGGGTTTGAGCCCCGCTCATAGTAGGTAAATATCTAATCTATTATTCTTAATTACTCGCCCCAGATGTCTGCCAAACCCTCAGCAAATACCTGCTGCTGGGCAATGATAGCGGCTGTGTCCTCTGCGGACTTGAAGTCGGTGTTCATGCCGGCTGCCTCAGCTGCTTTCAGGTAATCCTCGTCCTGCATAATCTGCTGGAAAGCGTTCTCATAGAAAGCAATGACCTCGTCGGGAGTACCGGCAGGAGCGCAGATGCAGCGGGAAGAGCCAAGCCACTGGTCATAGTAGCCAAGTTCGCCAAGAGTGGGAACATCAGGCAGCTCTGCCAGACGCTCTTTATTGAATACGCCAAGAACCTTTACCTCAGAGGTGAAGGAAGCGAAGTCTGCAACCTTTGCAACGGAGAAGTCAACCTCGCCCTGACGGAGAGCAAGCAGCTGGTCGGCTGTGCCGCCATAGGGGATGTCGGTGTACTCAAAGCCTGCGGAAACAGCCAGCATCTGAGCGCCGATATGGTTGGATTTGTGGTTGCCGTTGGTGGAAGCTTTCAGCTCACCGGGATGCTCCTGTGCGTACTTTACCAGATCTTCAAGGGTGTTAAACTGGGAGTCAGCCTTAACAAGAACAACGGAAGTTTCGGTAACGTGGTTGCAGATAGCCTTGAAGCTGTCGACGGTGTAGTCTGCAAGACCTTCGGTAATGGAAGAGCTGAAGTTGGGCAGGTTAACAAAGCCGAGAGTGTAACCGTCGGGATTTGCCTGTGAAAGAGCTGTCCAGCCGATAGAACCGGAGCCGCCTTCTACATTTTCAATAATGACAGGCTTGCCTATGTACTTTTCAGCGTAAGCTGCCAGAACACGGGCAGTGTTATCAGTGCCGGAACCGGCTTTGTAGGAAACTATAATAGTTACATTTTCCTGGGGAGTCCAGCCTTCGGCAGGTGCAGAAGCATCGGCAGGAGCATCAGCGGGCTTTTCTGCAGGTGCTTCAGGAGCCTTGCTCTCTCCGCAGGCCACCATAGACAGTTCCAGCATGAGAACCATTACTAACGCAATAATCTTTTTCATTTTTCGTCCTTTCTGCCTCAATTCTCGAGAGACAATTCATTTTAATTGAGCAGGCCGTAAGCTCTGCTCTTTTCCGGTTTTCAAAACGCCGTTTAAGCATTTTGCCTAAACCAAAAGTAGCACCTTACGACAAGAAGGTAAAGTTTGAATGGTTTGAACCGCCCAAATCTACATTTTTTAAACTTTTTAAACCTGCTTTCATAAAATTCATCGTCAATTTATCCAAAACCGCCTATGAGTAAATGAGCAATTTGACAAGTCCCCTTTTCTCTGTTTTTTGCTTATGTTTGTTCACAGTCTATACACATAATGCAGTTTCTCTAAATTTCACTCTTTCACTTTAGTGCTTTCTATTGAAAACGCTATATTTCGTAAAAGTGCCGAAAAATGGCTTGCAAATCTCATTTCTACGGGTATAATAGGGAATAACTTTACTTTGTGTCACCATTTTAGTTTACCGCTTTAAAGGGAGATAGAGCGGTAACTTTTCGTTTCGGGATGCTGTGGTTTTCCGGAGGTGACCTGAATAATAAAAGGAGAGGAAAAGATGAATACAAATTCACGCAGCCAGTGGGCCACAAAAATGGGCTTCCTGCTGGCAACTGCAGGTGCGGCCATTGGCCTCGGAAATCTCTGGAAGTTCCCGTATCTTATGGGACGTAACGGTGGCTTCGCCTTCCTTATAGTCTACCTTATATTTATAGTAGTACTTGGCTTGCCCGTAATGATAACCGAGATGAGCATAGGCCGTATGACTCAGCAGAACCCTGTGAATGCCTATAAGGCAATGGACAAAAAGGCAACATTCATAGGTGTTATAAGTGTTCTTGCTCCCTTCCTCATACTTTCCTATTACAGCGTTGTAGGCGGATGGATTTTAAAGTACATTGTCTCCTATGCCGCAAATCTTGCAGCTCCCGCAGATTTCGGCGCATACATCGCTGAGCCTGTTCAGCCCGTGGCATGGCACATCGTCTTTATGCTCTGCACCATGCTCATCTGCTATTTCGGCACCAAGGGCATTGAGAAAGCATCAAAGTTTATGATGCCTGCTCTGTTCGTTCTTCTTATTGTAATTATCATTCGTTCCGTAACTCTTCCCGGAGCTATGGAAGGCTTAAAGTTTGTTTTTGTACCCGGCACCTCCCACCTCACATTCAGAGGTGCTACCGAAGCTATGGGGCAGGTGTTCTACTCTCTGAGCCTTGGCATGGGTATTACCATCACCTACGGCAGCTATCTCCGCAAGGACGAAAATATCCCCAAAAACTGCTTACACATTGCTCTGCTGGACACCACCGCAGCTCTTCTTGCAGGTATCGCAATCTTCCCCGCAGTCTTTGCTCTCGGCATGGAGCCTGCTCAGGGACCCAGCCTTATCTTCGGTACTCTTCCCGGTGTATTCGAGAAGATGCTTGGCGGCCCCATTTTTGCGCTCATGTTCTTCATTCTCATGTTCTTTGCAGCTCTTACCAGCTCCATCGCACTTCTGGAGTGCGTTGTGTCCTTTGTACATGAAAACTGGCACTGGAACCGCAAGGTTGCAGTGTTCGCCGTAGGTACTGCTATCACTCTTATCGGTCTACCCAGCGCAATGAGCTTCGGCCCTCTTGCTGATTTCACCATTCTGGGCTACTCATTCTTTGACTTCATGGGTGTTATTACCGATAACCTGCTCATGCCTCTGGCGGGTCTTTCAATGTGCATCTTCGTTGGCTGGTTCTGGGGTCCCGGAAAGCTTATTGCTCACATTGAAGAAAACGGTATCAAATTCAAGCTTCAGAAGGCCTGGATCTGGGCTGTCCGTATCGTCGCCCCCATTATGGTTGTGGCCGTAATGATTACCGGCTTTATAAATGTTTATAACTTCATTACCGGTTAATTAAGATTTATTATCCCCTTGTGTAAAGTACTGCATAAGGGGATTGTACTTTTTCTGATATTTTAAAATTGAACGCTTTTATTTTACTGCATTTTCCAAGTTGCTTCTTGACCGGTTTTCTTACATATGGTAGCATACAAATTATAGATGTATTGCTGTTTTCCTATTTATTATTGTCATGGACAGACAGCTGTATTGTGTACGGATTATTATTTCAGTCTGAAGCGGAGGATATAATATGACCTTTGCATTTCTTATCATGGGCAGTCTTTTTGATTCTCAGGCTGACAGAGCGCAGATTCACAACGGTATCTCCAGAATTATAGGTGCTCAGATCTTGAAGATGCCTGCCAAACCGCAAGAGAGCTTTATGAAAACGGGATATACTGCATAGAATTGTGCGGTGCTTTCGGAGCAAAGGGTGTAAGAAGAATTCTCGAGGCCACCGACAGCAAAATTTCCGTTGGCTTTGTAACCCATCTCAAAGAACAAGATGATATATTTGCAGTTGCTTTCGGCAACTGAGGAAGAGGTGTTTCAATGAAGAATAAAAAGAACATATTATATTTACTCATAGTTTTACTGCTTATAGTTCAGGTTTATTCCATTCACCGCATAAATTCTCTGGAAAACCACATAAGCAACATTGAAAGCAGCTGCATAAACTATCAGAATACCCTGTCAAATGTAACAAGTAACATCTCAAGCAATGTCCGTTCCATTCTGGAGCAGCAGGCAAGTATCATTTCCTCTTGCGGCTACGAAATCGGCGAGCCTGACATTGAGACGCTGAATGTTCCCGTAACTTTCCACGTTCAGCCTAAAGCCCTTTCCGACAGCACCACAGTCTCTCTTAAATTCGGAGATGACATTGCAGCTATGGAGAGGAAAGGCACTGAATTTGTGCTGACGGAGACTTTCGGAATTGCAGATGAAATTTTCCCCACCGTAATAGTGGAGGACAAGGGCGTTTCTCAGTTTGAAGAAAACAACAATCTGCGCATATATGGCAGTCTAAAATCTCAAATTTTCCCGGAAATGGCCCCTCATTTCTCCGGTTCATGGGGCAGTTACAGTAATCCTTACAATTTCAAGTTAGACGGTTCACTGTATCTGGATAATTACTCTGAGAGCGCTGTAAATGCAGATAACACAACTGTTTTTACTAAAGCTAAATATGTTATTTCTCTTGACGGAGAAGAGCTTAAGAGTGCAGACATCGATTTATCTTCACCCGACCTTGCTTTTGGAATAGATTTAGACATAAAATGCAACATGGAGGCAGGCCAGACACTCCGCATTTACGTGTATGTCGAGGATTCTCTGGGCTTTACCCACGAATATCCTGTTTTTAGTCATGTAGCAGGCGAAGGCCCTGGGGAGGATTTCGATTACAACGGTGAAAAAATAACCGCCCCTGACGGAACAGTTATTTTCAACAACGCATACAGCTACTAAAACATCAAAAATCGGCGTGATAAAATCACGCCGATTTTTTTACTCTTTATCTTTTATGTACCGCAGGGCACAAATCTCGTCACCCTTGGCTATGCACTTGGGAAGCTCCAGATGTCCGCCATACTCTCTGCCTATGGCGTGGTCGCCGCACATTGCAATATCGCACAGCTGCGCAATTTCCTCGTCGGAGCAACCGGCCTTTTGCCAAGCCTTTACCAAGGGGCAATAGTGGAAATCAAGGAAAAGCTCTTTTTCTGTACTCTTTACAACGTCCATTTCAAATACCCACTGGGCGGGCTTTGTAAAGAGTGTCTTTTTTAAACCCTTCATGTTGTCGCACTTGCCCTTTTCAATAAGGTGCTTACCGTGAATACTGCCGCAGCGGGTAACTGCATCAGAGGCAAATTCATTGGGATCAATGCCTCTTTTTTTCGCCTCGTCTCTCAGCAGATAGAGCCACAAGGCTCTGTGCTCCAGCTGTTCTCTTACCGCCGCAATAACTTTGTTTGTTATTTTAGGCTCGTTTACGATTTTACTCACTGTATCTCCCCCTCAAATAATTTCCCGAAACTCAGGCTTTTTCCACAAGTTCAGCCGCCAAAACTTCCTCCCGCTCAGGGATACTCGCAGCAGCTCCGTTTCTGGAAACGGCTATTGCCGCCGCCTTTGATGCGGCCTTTAATGCCTCAGGAACCGTTTTTCCCGCGGATATGAACGCTAAGAAATAACCTGTAAAGGTGTCTCCCGCTCCTGTGGTGTCCACAGCCTTAACCTCAAATATGCTCTGACGGTAGGTGCTGTCCTTATCCATGTACAAGGCACCGTCTCCGCCCATTGTAAGTACAACTTTCATATTCGGGTAGCGCTCCAAAAGTGTGCGGCAGATTTCTTCAGGCTCTTTTCTGCCTGTGATGGCTTCGCCCTCAATCTCGTTTAAAATCAGATAGCGAACAGCACTTAAATCCATTTTCATAAGGTTTTCATCAATAGGAGATGGATTTAAGGCAATTTCCATGCCCTTTTCCGCCGCTTTTTCAATCAGATAGGGCAAGAGGTTGATTTCATTCTGCAAGAGCAGAATGTCCCCTGCGCCAAAGCTTTTAAAAGCCTCGTCTATTTCCTCTTTTGTGTTTTCATAGTTTGCACCGTGGTTTAAGATTATGCAGTTTTCGCCGGAGGGCGCAACCTGAATTGTTGCGGTACCTGTGGAAGAGCCGGAACTTGACAGAAAGCTCACGTCAGCGCCGCTCTTTTCCAGAATATCGGAAAGCCACTTGCCGTCAGGTGCAATTTTTCCGCCGTGCCAGACCTTTGCGCCCGCTCTTGAGAGGGCAACTGACTGGTTCAAACCCTTGCCGCCGGGAAAACGCTCCATTTTATATGCGGCGATAGTCTCACCGGGCTGAACGAAGTGGGGCATTGAGTATACCATATCCACATTTAAAGAGCCGTAGCTCAGAATTTTTTTCATATTCGCCTGTCTCCTTTTCCTGTACTCCTGCCTACATTTTACTCTGCCCTGTATTTCTGTCAACAAATGCGCAGACTTACAGGGCAGAAATCAGTATTTTCAGCGTTTCTTATAAATACACAGGAATATTTTTATACATGTTTACAGTTATTTTCCCGCAATGCCTCCATGAAGCCGACAGGCTTTTCACGGCGGTGCAGGGTTTCCGTAAACTTAGATGAATACCAGAGATAAATCATATAAATGTATGGCATACCCAGATTAGTCTCAAGGAGTGAGTTTATAATCAGGGGGCGCAGTTTATCCGCAAAGCTGAAGCCTGCGCTTCTCACGCCGCCGATAAGCAGACCTGCCTCCCAGCCGAACTGAACCAGAATTCCTATTGCCAGCAGCCAGAGCAGAGGCATTTTTTCTTTCTTCTCTTTATGCTTTAAGTTCCAGAGCAGAATAAACAGATAGCCTGCAAACAGCAGCGCTGCCATATAGCCGTGGTATGAACCGGTGGTGCGCTGAATTACTATGGGAGCGGCAGAACCACCGAAGGTCTGAGTGAGCAGAGGGCAGCAGAACCACCAGAGGAGAATGAGGGTAGACCACTCAAGGAGATTTTCGTCCTTTTGTATCCAGAGCCAGATCCACGCAAAATTCGTAAAGCCGTAGCTCATGGACATCCACAGCAGTACCCAGAAAAGACTGCCGCCGGTTATGCTTCTTGAATGGCACACAAGGTGGAAAATACCGTAGTCTACTATCATATATAAGATTCCTGCCAGAAATCCCACCAATACGGTCATATACTTCTTTTTCCAGATAAGAACCCCTGCAAAAACCAGTAAAAACGCAATGTCCAGCCATATGTAAAGGGGCTGAAAGCTTCTAAGAGCAATAGTTTCCATAAGTTTATCCTCCTGTTTTTTAAACAGCATACTACCCATTCTGCTGCTGTGCAATAGATAACACCCTTTTTATTAAGATTTGTTAAATTCCTGCTGTTTATTTTGATTTATGATTGAAAAGATTCAAAATCATCTTTGCACCCACAAAAAAGATTATGTGCCTTTTTTCTTTATACTCAAATTTCAGATTTCCCTTGTGTGAAATAGAATAAAAATTTATAATATTTTCAGTATTACTGTAACGAACCGACCTTTAGCGGGTCTTATGTATGAAAGGAGCTGATGACCGTGGAAGATATGGACGAGATTTACCGTCTGCACGCCCAAAGCGTATACAAATATCTTTTGTCCCTGTGCCGCAATGAACACCTTGCGGAAGAGCTCACACAGGAGACATTTTACAGGGCAGTTAAATCCATAGATAAATTTGACGGTAAGTGCAAAGTCTCGGTCTGGCTCTGTCAGATAGGCAAAAATCTCTATTTCAACGAACTTAAAAAACAGGGTCGCCAAACTGACATACCGGAGGATTTTGATTTTCCCGCTCCCTCAGCCGAAGACGAGATAATAGCAAGCGAAGGAAAAACAAGCCTTTTAAAGGCTATCCACGCTCTGCCTGAGCAGACCAAAGAGGTGGTTTATCTCCGCTCATTCGGAAACTTGTCTTTCCGGGAGATAGGCGACGTTATGGGCAAAAGCGAAAACTGGGCAAGAGTTACATTTTATCGTGGAAAAGAACGATTAAAAGGAGGTTTAGATTATGAAAAATGATTTAAGCTGTGATGTTGTAAAAGACCTGCTCCCCTCATATATAGATGAGCTGACAAGCGCAGACTCCAACAAGGCAGTGGGCGAACACCTATCAAAATGCGAAAGCTGTCGGGAAGCATATAAAGCCATGTGTCCTGATAAGGAGTCCGCAGAGACCAATATTCAAAAGGAAGTTGACTACTTAAAGAGCATTAAGAAAAAGAACGGGAAGACAATCCGCACCGCTGTTTTGTGGACAGTGGGTTCTCTCCTTGTTGCTTTTGCGGTATTTATTTCTACTATGCTTTTCATTGTGGGAAAACCCGTCAACGGTTACACAGACAGACCCGCAGTGACAGAAAAAGACGGTATCTTGTACCTTGAATTCCATAATCCGAATTCCGCTTACAGCTATGCTCACTGGAAAATAGATTATGCATACCCTTCCGGCGGAAAGGGCTACGAGCAGAGTTGCAATGTAAAAATTTCAGCCAGAGCGCCAATGCGTTCATTTTTTTATCCCAGTGGTGACAATGTTATAAAAATTGACCTGACAGATGTAGACTCGGTAAGCTTCATGGGCTTTCTTCTCTGGCAGGACGGACTGATAATCCGCCCCGAAGCCGAGCAGATCTTCAGTCATCAGCGACCCTACGCAGGTTCTGCCCCTGACATGGGATTTGTTCTGGGCGCTCTCAAATTGCCAAGCAAAGATGCCACTTCCAGTATTCAGTCCGACAGCGAGCCTTACGGTTGGACAATACACTATAAACAGCCCCTTAACGCCATAGATGAATTTCAGGTAACTCAAAATGCACCTATAATTCTGGCTCTTGTGGATAACTTAGGCGAATTCGGCTTTACCTATCCCGACGGAAATGGCGGCGAAATCGAACACCGCTTCTCAGTTGACGATGCAAATGAGCTTTTACCTAAGCTTTACGACGAGTACAACCAGAAAAACGGCACCGATTGGGAGCCTTTAGACAGCATAAAAGACTATACAGACTCAATTTATTACTTCCAGCAGTTATTAGACGTATTAGACTATTGAAAAATCGCCGCTTTTCGTGCTATATTATTAAAGTTAGAGTATAAATAATACAGGCACGGGAGGCGGGGCTTTTGGAAAAAACTAAAAAGCAAAAAGGGCGTGTACTGGATATTTTTCGCAGTAAGTACGCCCTTTCTTTTTTGAAAAAATACATTGTAAGCTACACCATAGGTATACTCATTCTTATCCTCATAGACCTTTTGCAGACTGAGGTTCCACTTATTGTTGGCGACACAATAGACCTTATATCGGTAGGGGGCTTTAAGGGCAGCTTAATCGGCACAACCCTTGTAAGCCTGATTTTTATTGCCGTTACCGTATTTTTAGGCCGTATTGCGTGGCGTTGGTTCATTTTCGGTTCTGCCCGCAAAATTGAACGAGATATGAGAGATCAGCTCTATTCACACTTGCAGACTCTTTCCGCCTCTTATTTCCAACAGCACAAGGCAGGCGAAATTATGGCATACATGACCTCTGATATTGAGGCTGTGCGCATGGTCTTTGCAATGTGCTTTGTAATGGGTATGGATGCTATGGTTCTGGGTGTGAGTACATTATATAAAATGGTTGTGGATATAGACCCCATACTCAGTGTTGTAGCTGTTCTGCCCCTTATTCTTGTGGCAATCACCGCCACCGTAATGGGCGGTGAGCTTCACAAGCGCTTTACATGGCGGCAGGAAGCCTATGCTCAGATGTCCGACTTCGTAGAAGAAAAGCTGAACGGTATCAGAGTTGTAAAGGCTTTCCGTCAGGAAAAGGCTGAAAACGAAGCCTTTGCCAAGGAGAACGCCAAAACCAGAGATGCCAACATTAAAGAGGCTAAAATGGAAGCCTTTATGTTCCCCTTTATGCGTATGGTTGCCGGTCTTTCCATGGCTGTTGCCATAGGCTACGGCGGATATATAGCCATTATGGGGCGCATTAGCGTAGGCGAATTTTCAGGCTTTCTGATGTTTTTAAACATGATGGTCTGGCCTATGGCTTGTATCGGCAGAATTATAAATCTTCTCACCCGTGGCAGTGCTTCATTAAAACGCCTTTTGAATATTATCGAAGCCGAACCCGACATATACGACTGGCCCGAAAGCAAGAAGAATTACTCAGAAGAGCCTGTTGACGGCAGTATTGAAGCAAAAAATCTTACCTTCTCCTATCCTGACAATGACCGTCCGGTTCTGGAAAATGTCAATTTCAGCATTGAAAAGGGTCAAACCTTGGGAATTGTCGCCCGTACAGGTGAGGGTAAATCCACTCTGGTAAACCTGCTCCTCCGTGTGTCAGACCCCGAAAAGGATATGCTTTACATAGGCGGAAAGGAAATTCACTCCATTCCCCTGCACCGTCTCCGCAAGAGCATAGGCTATGTGCCGCAGGAAACCTTCCTGTTTTCCGACACTGTTGCGGGAAATATTGCTTTCGGTGACAGGAGCAAATCTCAGGCAGAGATTGAGCGTGCGGCAAAGCTTGCCTGTGTCCACGACAACATCATGGACTTCCCTGACCGCTACGAAACTATGGTTGGTGAGCGTGGTGTTTCTCTCTCCGGCGGTCAGAAACAGCGTATCGCCATAGCGAGAGCGCTTATATTAGACCCCGAAATTCTTATTCTGGACGACTCTGTTTCAGCCGTTGACACCGACACCGAGGAGCAGATTCTTCAGCATCTCCGTGAGGAGCGACAGGGCAAAACCAACATCATCATTGCCCACCGCATTTCCACACTTCAGCACGCAGACAAGATAATAGTTCTAAGTGACGGTCGCATAGCCGAGAGCGGCAGCCACGAGGAGCTTTTAGAGCAAAACGGAATTTACGCCGATATGTATAACCGTCAGCTTCTGGAAAAGATGAAAAAGGAGGAGTACGGCTATGACGAATGAGAAAGACCTTAGCGGCAGCCGCCATGTTTTCCGCCGCACCCTCCACTACGCCAAACCCTTTTGGCCCTGGTTTTTACTGGCGCTTATTCTGATACTCTGCACCGTTGCCTTTGAGCTGTGGCAGCCCACGCTGATAGAACAGGCTACCGACGATTTTGTTGGTAAGTATGTGGACATTTCAAACGACGGCTTTTCCATATCGGAGCTTAGGCATATGCGCAGCGCCGACATTAAGGGAATTATCTTCATGGCTCTGCTCTATCTTTTCAGCGCACTTGCAATTATGGGGCTTAACTACGCTCAGGCCGTTATTCTGGCAACTGTGGGACAGAAGATAATATACAATATTCGTGAGGATATTTTCCGCCACCTTACCCGCCTCCATATAGGCTTTTACAACGACCAACCCATAGGAAAGCTTGTAACAAGGGTAACTAACGACTGTGAAACCGTCCTTGAAATGTTCACCAGTGTTATAGTCAGCATTTTAGGAAACTTCTTCGTCCTTTTCGGCGTTATGTTCTCCATGCTGCGGCGAAATATCAAGCTGTCCCTTGCAATTTTCAGTGTTATTCCTATCATAATTATACTGACCATAATCTATACCAAAGTCACAAGAAAGCTCTACCGTGTCACACGATCCAAGCTTTCAGACTTAAACGCCTTTATAGCCGAACACGTATCGGGCATGAAAGTGGTTCAGATATTTGCCGCCGAAGAGGATTCAAAGCAGGCCTTTGAGGGTAAAACCGAAGCACTGAGAAAAGCCAACGTAAAGCAGATGATGGCATTTGCAATTTACGGCCCTGTGTCCTATCTTTTGAACATAGTAGCTACCGCCATTCTTCTTATATACGGCGGAAAAATGGCTATGAGCGGCATTATTACAATAGGTACGCTCATTGCTTTCCAGCGCTACATGACCCGCTTTTTCGACCCTATATCCGAGCTTGCGGATAACTTCAATGTTATTCAGTCTGCCTCTGCCGCAGGCGAGCGCATTTTTGCCCTGCTTGACACCAAGCCTGCCATAGTAGACGATCCTGACTGCGTACATATGGACTCATTCAAAGGCCGCATTGAATTTAAGAATGTATGGTTTGCCTATACCGATGACAACTGGATATTAAAAGACCTGTCATTTACCTTGGAACCGGGTCAGCGTTTAGCCTTTGTAGGCGAGACGGGCGCCGGAAAAACCACCATTCAAAATCTCATCTGCCGCTACTATGACATTCAGAAAGGCCAGATTTTGATTGACGGCGTAGATATTCGGAAAATCGCCGTTGAAGATTTACGCCGAAATATCGGTCAGATGCTTCAGGACGTATTTCTCTTTACAGGCACGGTTAAAAGCAATATACGCCTTAATAATCAGAACATTTCCGACGAGGATATTGTAAACAGTGCAAAGTATGTTAACGCAGACTCATTTATAAGTAAGCTTGACAGGGGCTACGACCACGAGGTTATAGAACGTGGTGCCGCATTCTCTGCCGGTCAGCGTCAGCTTTTGTCCTTTGCCAGAACCCTTGCATTTAATCCCTCTGTTCTCATTCTGGACGAAGCCACCGCCAACATTGACACAGAAACGGAAGTTTTAATTCAGGACGCTCTGGAAAAGCTTATGGAGGGTCGAAGCACAATTATTGTTGCCCACAGACTTTCCACAATCCAGAACTGCGATAAAATCATTCTGCTCCATAAGGGGCGGCTGTGCGAACAGGGAACCCATCAGGAGCTTCTGGAGAAGCACGGTATGTACTATAAGCTATACAAACTCCAATATGAAAGAGATTCGGAGATGTAATTCTTCATATAAAAAGGGACGGTTTTCCGTCCCTTTTTCTTTCACAAAAAGTTAATCCATATTTTCTTGAAATTGTCATTTAACTTTGTTATAATGACGAACGTATAGGTAAAGGCCTATACTCCCGAAAAGGGACAATTTTTGAAAGGAAGGAATATTCCAATGAAAAAGATTCTTGCTCTTTTACTTGCAATGTGCATGGTCTTCGCTCTTGCTGCTTGCGGCGAAAGCAAAGCTCCTGAACAGCCTGCTGAAACTCCCGCAGCTGAGACTCCCGCAGAGGCTCCTGCTGACGAGACCGCAGAAGAGCCCGCTGAGGCTACCGACATGCGTGTCGCTATGATCACCGACTACGGTGACATCACCGACCAGAGCTTCAACCAGACCACCTACGAAGCCTGCAAGGCCTACTGTGAGGAGAACGGTGTTGACTTCACCTACTTCAAGCCCGCAGGTGATAACACCTCCGACCGTGTTGCTATGATCGAGAAGGCTGTTGACGAGGACTACAATGTTATTGTATTGCCCGGCTTCGCTTTCGCAGAGGCTATTGCTAAGGTTCAGGACGAGTACCCCGAAGTTAAGTTCGTTGCTCTTGACGTTTCCGAGTTCGACATCATGTCCGCATTCGAGAACGAGAAGGACGCTCATCTGTCCGAGAACGTTTACTCCGCTGTTTACCAGGAAGAGCTGTGCGGCTACATGGCCGGTTACGCAGCTGTAAAGATGGGCTACAAGCACCTGGGCTTCCTGGGCGGCATGGCAGTTCCTGCTGTTGTTCGTTACGGCTTCGGCTTCGTTCAGGGCGTTGACGCTGCTGCTAAGGAGCTTGGCATAGAGAACGAAGTTGCTGTTGAGTACGTTTACGGCAACCAGTTCTTCGGCGATGCTGACATCACTGCTTACATGGATACCTGGTACGGCGAGAAGGGTGTTGAGGTTGTCTTCGCTGCCGGCGGCGGTATCTTCTCTTCCGCTGCTGAGGCTGCTGCTAAGGTTGACGGCAAGCTCATCGGTGTTGACGTTGACCAGGCTGGTATCATCAACTCCGCTTACGGCGAGGGCATGACCGTTACTTCCGCTATGAAGGGTCTTGCTGCTACTGTTAAGCACATGCTTTCCGAGATTGCTGCCGGTAACTTCGCTAACTACGGCGGTAAGGTTGAGAACCTGGGTCTTGTTTCCGGTGACGATGTCACTATGAACTACGTCCAGCTTCCTCTCGAGAGCACCATTTGGAACGACGGCTTCACTCAGGACAACTACAAGGAGCTTGTTAAGGCTATGTTCGACGGCACCATTACCGTTGAGAGCATCAGCGATGCAAGCGCTATGCCTGAGCACACTGTTACCGTTAACGAGTACGGCAACATCAAGTAATTAAATATTACTTATCCTGCGGGACAGAGAAAAATCTCTGTCCCGTTTTTTTATCACATTTTTTTGTTTTATTCAAAGTTTAGTAATTTTCCTTTTGAAAAAAAATCATTTTTGTAGTACAATAAATATTCAGAGAAAGCACTGATTTCAAGTCAGTTTTCGTCTTACTCCCCTGATTATGTTCAGAGGGAGAGAAACATATTTTGAGGGGAGGTCATCAAGTTTGGAGCAGCCTTACGCAATAGAAATGCTTAATATAACTAAGCGTTTCCCCGGCATCATTGCAAACGATAATATTACTTTGCAGCTGCGCAAAGGTGAAATTCATGCACTGTTGGGCGAAAATGGTGCAGGTAAATCAACCTTGATGAGTGTTCTCTTCGGTCTTTATCAGCCGGAAGAGGGCATAATCAAAAAGGACGGAAAACAGGTAAATATCAAAGACCCCAATGATGCAAACGCACTGGGTATCGGAATGGTACATCAGCACTTTAAGCTGGTAGAATGCTTCACCGTTCTTGACAACATCATTATGGGTGTAGAGCCCTGCAAATACGGTTTTCTCCGGAAGGACGAAGCCAGAAAGAAAGTTCTGGAACAGAGCGAAAAGTACGGTCTCATGGTAGACCCTGACGCTCTGGTGGAAGACATAACCGTTGGTATGCAGCAACGTACCGAGATACTCAAAATGCTGTACCGTGACAATGAAATACTCATTTTCGACGAGCCCACGGCAGTTTTGACTCCGCAGGAAATAGACGAGCTTATGCAGATAATGAAGGGTCTTGCCAAAGAGGGTAAATCCATTCTCTTTATCTCCCACAAGCTCAATGAGATAATGTCCGTTGCCGACCGCTGCACAGTTCTCCGCAAGGGTAAGTATATAGGCACTGTAAACATTGCCGACACCTCAAAAGAGGAGCTTTCCCGCATGATGGTAGGCAGAGACGTAGAATTTAAAGTTCATAAGGACGAGGCTAAACCCGGCGAACCTGTTTTGCAGGTGGAAAACCTGTCCATTGCCTCTAAGATGCACAAGAATGACGCTGTTAAAAACGTGAGCTTTGATGTGCGTGAGGGCGAGATAGTCTGTATTGCCGGTATTGACGGCAACGGTCAGACCGAACTTGTCTACGGTCTGACAGGACTTGAGCCTGTAAAGAACGGTAAAATCAACTTTAAAGGCGAAGACATCACTTCCGCTCCCATTCGTCGCCGTTCCCTTATGGGTATGAGTCATATCCCTGAGGACAGGCACAAACACGGTCTGGTGCTTGACTACACACTGGAGGATAACCTTGTTCTTCAGCGTTACTTCCAGCCTGAATTTGTAAACAAAGCAGGATTTTTAAAGCGTGGCGCTATCCGTCAGTATGCTTGCAGACTTATACAGCAGTTTGACGTTCGTTCCGGTCAGGGCTCTTCTACCATTACCAGAAGTATGTCAGGCGGCAACCAGCAGAAAGCCATAATTGCCCGTGAAATGGACAAGGATACAAGCCTGCTTATAGCAGTTCAGCCTACCCGTGGTCTTGACGTCGGCGCAATCGAATATATCCACCGCCAGATTGTAGAACAGCGTGATAAGGGCAAGGCAGTTTTGCTTGTAAGCCTTGAGCTTGACGAGGTCATGGCTCTTTCCGACCGCATACTTGTTATGTACGAGGGCGAGATCGTGGGCGAACTTGACCCCAAGAAAACAAGCGTTGAAGAGCTTGGTCTTTATATGGCCGGTGCAAAGAGAGAGGAGGGCAAAAAGTGAATAAAGAAAAAGAAAGAACTCCTCTGATACGCAGAAGCGGTTTCCAGTCTCTTATCGCTTCCCTGCTCTGTATCCTTGTAGGCCTTTTACTGGGCTATATCGTTCTGCTTCTGATTAACCCTGCCGGTGCAGGAGAAGCAATTTCCACTATTATCGAAAATTTCTTCACCTATAAGAAGCCTAAAACTCAGCTGAAATATTTAGGCAGTACCCTTGTTAAAACTGCACCTCTTATCATGTGCAGCCTGTCCGTTCTCTTTGCATACAAAGCCGGACTTTTCAACATCGGTGTTGCAGGTCAGTATGTTGTAGGTGCAGGCGCAAGCCTTTACTTTGCCCTTGCACTGGGTATGCCCTGGTATGTCTGCCTTATCGCTGCAATAGTGGCTGGTGCTCTTCTGGGCGCAATTTCCGGTCTTTTAAAGGCTCTTTGCAATGTTAACGAGGTTATATCCTGTATAATGCTAAACTGGATAAGCCTGTACCTTGTGAATATTCTTTTAAGTAAGGTAAAGGAGCCTACAAGCCCCTACACCTTTGTACTCAGCTCCACGAATCCCGACGCTGTACTTCCCAGTATGGGTCTTGATTCTCTTTTCAGCAACAACCAGTACGTTACCATCGCTATTCCCCTTGCGGTTATAGTTGCAATTCTTGTATGGGTTGTACTTGAAAAGACCAAGCTTGGATATGAGCTGAAAGCCACAGGCTTCAACAAAAATGCCGCAAAATACTGCGGTATGAAAGAGAAGAAAAACCTTGTTCTCACAATGGCTATCGCCGGCGGTCTTGCCGGTATGGGTGCTGCCCTCCTCTTCCTCACCGGATTTGAGCAGTGGTCCTGCACTCAGTCCGCTGTACCTCCCATGGGCTTTAACGGTATTGCCGCTGCATTCCTTGGCGGTCTGAACCCCATCGGCTCTGTTTTCTCCTCTTACTTCATTCAGCATATTACCGTGGGCGGCGCTTATGTTGATAAAACTATGTACTCTGCCCAGATTTCAGACCTTATTTCCTCTCTCATAATCTACCTCTGCGGCTTCGTGTTCTTCTTTAAGTACGCACTTAACAAGCGCCTTGACCAGAGGGACGAGAAAAAGGCGGCGCTCAAGGCAGAAACTGCTGAAAACACCGAGGAAGGAGGAGAAGATAAATGATATTACTTCTTCAGTACACTCTTATTTTTGCCTCCGTTTTGCTCCTTGTCGCTCTCGGCGGCTGCTTCTCTGAGCATTCAGGTGTTATCAACATCGGTCTTGAAGGTATAATGGTCATGGGTGCTCTGGGTGGTGCTCTGGTAATGAAGTTCCTGCCCGGTGACACTTCTGCCTTTATGATGATAATTATGGTTGTTCTTGCAGCCATGTTAATGGGCGCTTTGTACTCGCTGTTTCTGGCGGTTGCATCCATTAACTTTAAGGCAGACCAGACTCTGGTAGGTAGTGCAATGAACCTTCTGGGTGTGGCAGGTGCCACAGTCTTTGTAAAGGCTATGAATACTGCCGAGTGCGTTGATAACGTCTCTTCCACCATTCAGTACATTGATGCAAAGAAAGCTTTCCTTGTAAATATCGGCGGCTTTGAATTCAACTGGTTCATGCTCCTTGCTGTGCTTGCACTTGTCTTTGCCTACATCACCCTGTATAAGACTCGCTTCGGCCTCCGTCTTATGGCATGTGGTGAACATCCTCAGGCAGCAGACAGCGTTGGTATTAACGTAACCAAGATGCGCTACGCAGGTGTGCTTATATCCGGCGCACTGGGCGGCCTTGGCGGTATCGTGTATATTACCGCAGGTGTCAGCGAGTGGAAGTTTGAAAACGGCGTTGCAGGCTTCGGCTTCCTTGGTCTTGCCGTTATGATATTTGGTCAGTGGAAACCTATCAAAATCGCTCTCGCCGCTCTGCTCTTCGGTCTTTTCAGAGCGCTGAGCAACGTTTACAGCGGTATTGATTTCCTCAGCGCCATGAATATCCCCTCCGCTGTTTATAACATGCTTCCTTATATAATCTCTCTTATAGTCCTTGCCTTCACTTCCAAGAAGTCAAGAGCGCCTAAGGCAGAAGGTATTCCTTACGATAAAGGAATGAGATAAAACTAAAACGAGTGTACCTTATAAGCTACGCCCGTCAAATATGTTTTTAGAAACTAAAAATGGAGTGTATCTAAATAAACTGCACTCCATTTGTTAGGCAGTATAATATACTATCTAACAAATGGGGTGCAGTTTAAAAAAAGATACGCTCTTTTTTATTTTATAATCTCGAAGATTGCTTCAATTTTTCCATCTTCACGACTGCCCACAAGGAACTTTTGGCCGTTTTCCTTTTCAACAAACAGGTAGGGCGGACTCTGCGGGTCAAGGCATACCTTCATGCTGCCATAGTCCTGAGCCGAAAAATCGCCTTTCATCAGATTTTCAATCCCTGTTCCCATATTACGCACAAGTTTAGTGGGAAGCTCTTCCATAAGCTCTGCTGATTTTATTTCATCAAGGGGAATTTCGTAATGTGTGCCGCCGCTTGTTGCGGTGAGCACAGTTTCATTCACTTCAATCACAGGCGTTTTATCCAGCACCGCATTTGTTATGGGAATCATAAACGGAATACTGAGCATGACAAGTGCAAGAACAACGCCAAGCACTTTTCCCGCAGGTTTTGCAAGATTTACGTTGCTGTTTATTCCCACCCTGTCATTTATAATCAGGTGTGAATCCTCGGGGTTATAGTAGAAAAGACCCCAGATCCATTTGTCATCATCGTCAACATAAACGCCTTTGCCGCTTGTGGTGCAGAGCTTTTCCTGCAATTTCTTCGTTCTGACCTCTACGCCTAAAATAGCCGCTACCATAATCATACCTAAAACAATTACGGAAACCGTGATCCCCACAGGCTCATTTTTGAAAACTACCATGCACAAATTAAATCCTGCTAAAGTCCATGCGGATAAAAGCCATGCGCTGCCCCAGTTTTTACGGCGTATCTCCGTGAGAGCTTTTGTGAGGTTTACGTCCTCATCAATTTTCTCGGATTTGTTTCTGTAAAGATACCTGTAAGAAAGTCCGCACAAAACTACGCACAGGCTATTTGCTAGATACATTGGCCAAAAGCTTCTATCCCAGAAAGCAGGCGCAACACAGACAGCAAGGGGCAGGATAAAGTTCCACGGTGAAAGCCACTTGGCAGGAGTTATATTTGAGGTGTCGATTATAAGAGTGTCAGGATTTTCAAAGCCCCAGTTTCACTCTTTTTTGATTTTTCTCAAATCTCTGTTGCAGAAAACATATGGAATTTCCGGCAGTATGCAGACGAAGAATATCCAGCACATCATATACTCCAAAGACGCAAAACTATCTTTAAAGAATACGGCGGGAACAGCGCACGCAACAAGCAGAGCGCAGAGAAGCTTTTCCTGCTTTACAAATTCAGCAAGTCTCTGCTTTACCTCTTGGTCATCTCTTGCCTCAAAGGGCAGCGTAACTCCTGCAACAATGTTTTTCTTAAATTTAGTCTGGTTTATATTTTCCCATGCCATTAAAAAGGGCAGCCAGAAAAGGCTTATAAACATTATAATTCCTGCTATCATGCTTTTCCCTCCTCATAGAGTTTTGAGCAAAGCTCCAATACCTCTTCCTTACTCATTCCTGAAAGTCTTAGCTCTGAAAGACACAGCCGCAGATTTTGAACGGTCTCCTCCGTCGGCTCGGTATCTCCCTTTTGCCATGATACCTGAGCGCCACGCCGTCTGTCGGTCACTATATAGCCCTCCTGCTTCAGCAGCTGATAGGCCTTGCTGACGGTCATAGCGTTTATTCCGCTCTCCTCAGCCAGCGCTCTTACAGATGGCAGCTTTTCGCCGAATTTCAGTTCTCCCGCCGCTATACCGTTTACAATCTGATTTCTCAGCTGCATATACAGCGGCACCGAACTTTTAAAATCAAAGTGCAGCAGCATTGTCTCACCTCATTTGTATTGTTTGTATTATTGAGTATAATACAAACTTATTTTTTGTCAACCAAAAATTTATCCCGCATACCGCCTTTTCAAAAAAGGCGGTACACGGGATTATACAGAGGTAGAGGTGAGTTATGACATGATAAGATCTTACTTGTTCTTCGCTTTTGATGTACCGGAGCAGCATCCGCATGATGCGCAGTTTCCGGTGCAGGGGCCTTGTGCTTTTCGGGATTTAATCATAGAACGGACAGCGAAAAACACCACTAATGCGATAATCAGTATTACAATTAAATTACCCATTTTTCAATATCCTTTTTGCTATTATTTATTTGCAGCGGCCACAGAGGAAAGGCTCTCGGTGGTAGCATCGCCCTTATAGCCCTTGCGGAAGAGCAGGTAGATAAGGCCTGCCAAAAGAGCTATTGCAACGATAGTCCAAACACCGAACACAGCCTCGCCGGTGATAAGGCCGAAGAGCTGGTAAACGATAAGTGCAATAACATATGCAAAGCCGCACATGTATCCGATTGCTGCCAATGTCCACTTGCCGTTATTCATCTCTCTCTTGATAGCACCCATTGCTGCAAAGCAGGGAGCGCAGAGGAGGTTGAATATCATGAAGCTGTAAGCGGTGACAGGGCCGAAGTCCTGAGCAACCAGAGTCCAGATCTCGTCGCCTGCCTCAGACAGCTCGCCTACGAAGTTATAGAGAGCACCGAAGGTCATAACGACTTCTTCTTTTGCTATAAGGCCGGTGAAGGTTGCCACTGTGGCTTTCCAAGCCATATCTCCAACCCAGCCAAGGGGATAGAATATCCAGGCAATTGCACTGCCGATGGATGCAAGCAGAGAGGTGTTAATGTCTTCAACAGCACCGAAGCCGTCGGGAGTAAATCCGTAGCTCATCAGGAACCAGAGAATGATGGAGGAGAGCAGGATTATTGTACCGGCACGCTTGATGAAGGACCAGCCACGCTCCCAAGTAGCACGGAGAACATTACCCGCAGAGGGTGCATGGTAGCTGGGCAGTTCCATAACGAAAGGTGCAGGTTCACCGGCAAATGCCTTGAATTTCTTTAGGATAATGCCGGATATGATAACGGCTGCAATGCCGATAAAGAATGCGGAAGTTGCGACCAGAGGAGAGTTTCCGAACAGTGCACCTGCAAACAGGCCGATGATAGGCATTTTTGCACCGCAGGGAATGAAGCCTGTGGTCATAATGGTCATTTTACGGTCACGGTCCTGCTCGATAGTACGAGAAGCCATGATACCGGGAACACCACAGCCGGTAGCAACCAGCATGGGGATGAAAGACTTACCGGAAAGACCGAAGCGGCGGAAAATTCTGTCCATGATGAATGCAATTCTTGACATATAACCGACATCTTCAAGAATAGCAAGAAGCAGGAACAGAACCAGCATCTGAGGTACAAAGCCCAGAACTGCGCCAACACCGGCTACAATACCGTTCTGAATGAGGCCGTAGAGCCAGGGCCATACCGCAGGCTCGCCGGAAGCGTTGAGCATGAAGCTGTCAAAGAAATTGGGAACCCACTCGCCGAAGAGCACATCGTTTGCCCAGTCTGTGGCTTTGGTGCCGATGGAGAAAGCCCAGGGGCCCATAGCGATTGCATAAATGAGGAACATAACCACTGCGAAAATGGGGAGTGCCGCCCATCGGTTAGTGACAACTCTATCTATTTTATCGGAAGTAGAAAGGCTGTGCTTTGCTGCTTTCTTCTTAACTGCTCTGTCAACGACATTGCTTATGTAGGAGTAACGCTGGTTTGTGATAATGCTTTCGGCATCATCGTCCATCTCAGTTTCGCAATCGGTAATATGCTCGTTGATGTGCTCGAACAGGTCTCCGGCCAGCTTCAGCTCTTCCATCACCTTTTCGTCACGCTCAAAAATCTTGATTGCGTACCAGCGCAGGTTTTTATCATCTACAAGGCCTGAAATAGACTCCTCAATGTGTGCTATGGCATGCTCTACGCTGCCGTTGAACACATGGGGAAGTTCTCCTGCCTTGCCATCCTTTGCCTTTTCAATGGCCTTTTCGGCGGCTTCCATTGCGCCCTCACCCTTTAATGCTGAGATTTCAACACTGGGGCAGCCAAGCTCACTGGAAAGCTTCTTTATATCTATTTTATCGCCGTTTTTGCGAACCAAATCTATCATGTTAACAGCGATTACAACTGGAATTCCCAGTTCAATCAGCTGAGTTGTGAGGTACAGGTTACGCTCTATATTCGTGCCGTCCAAGATATTCAATACCACGTCCGGCTTCTCTTTAACAAGATAATTTCGGGCTACCACTTCCTCCAGAGTGTAGGGGGACAAGGAGTAAATGCCCGGAAGATCCTGAATTATAACATCTTTATGACCTTTGAGACGGCCTTCTTTTTTCTCAACTGTAACGCCCGGCCAGTTACCAACATACTGGTTGGAACCTGTCAAAGCATTAAACAGTGTGGTTTTACCACAGTTCGGGTTGCCCGCAAGGGCAATTTTGATATTCATGCTTTTCTCCTCCCATAGGTTAGTCCTAACTAACCCTCAGCCAAAAAATTATTCCACTTCTATCATCTCAGCGTCAGCCTTGCGAACTGATAATTCGTAGCCTCTGAGGTTGAGTTCCATAGGATCGCCCAGGGGAGCAACTTTTCTAACATTTATATCTACCCCTTTTGTAATTCCCATATCCATAATACGCCGCTTTACAGCTCCTGTGCCGTTAAGCTTCGTAACTTTTACGGTCTCGCCTACTTTTACGTCTTTAAGCGTTCTCATAATCTTCTCCTCTCAGATAATAATCCTGCCGGCCATGCTCTTATCAAGAGCAATACGGCTGTTTTTGACCTGAATGATCAAGCTGCCTGCAATAGAACTTACAACTGTAACCTCAGTATCAATTACAAATCCCAGTTCGGCCAAGTGCTGGCGCACTTCGTCTTTGCCGGTAATTTTTCTGATTATGTATGTCTCTCCCGGTTTAGCCATTGTTAAAGGCACGATAACATCTCCTCTGAGTTAGTCGAGGCTAACCCTCCCGTGGTTAAAAAGAGTTAGACGTTTCTAACTCTTTTCCGATACTCATATTATCCTATGTTTCGTCATTTGTCAATAGTCAATTTCAAAAAATTTTTCTCCTTATTTTCTGACAGCTTCGCCGGCTGTTCCCTCCCGTATTAGACGGCGGCAGCCTTTGCAATCTTTCAGCTCCAGGCGTCTCCTGTAATATTGAAGCTTTGGGTTTTATATTCCTCGCTGTCAAATTTTCCCGTCCACAACGAGTCAAAGCAGCCGCAGCTGAACCCGTATCTGCTGATAGCATCGTGGCCTTTATTTTTACAGCCAATCATAACAAGCTTACTGCCGCTGTCTCTGATATCTTCAACCGGCTTGTCGGTTATTTCCGTTGACTGCTCATAAAGGCAGACAATAGTGCCGGACTGAGCCAGAAGTTTCAGCTCTTCATCATTGAGATTATAGGGTATATCCCAGTCGCAGGCATTATCCAGCGCCCCCACCGCCACTGGGCAGATATTATATCTGTCATAATATTTAACCGCCGCTTTCAGAGCCGTTGCGCAGCCCAGACTGGACCCTGTAATTATAAGGTCATGGATAGTGATGTTGTTTTTAACCGTAAAGTAATTGAGTATTTCAAATGATTCCTGTATTTTATAATCTATATTATTTATGCCTGAACCCATGTAAAAAACCATTATGGCGTTAGGCTCAAAGTTTCTGAAATAGCTCCTTACTGTTTCATATGTGAGTATAACTCCACCGCCGCCACCTGCAAAATAAATAGAGCACTTTGTGTTCTCGTCTATCGCATCAGGTATATAATAGTAGAAGTCCCGCACATAGTAGATGTCTCCCTTTTCCAGTTTTACCATGTGATGACTGCTCTTTATTATGTCTTTATCCGGGGGTATCTGCTCCTTGCGGAAGTCCATATAGGCCATAAATTTATCGCAGTCCTTATAATCTCCGCAGCTTTCAAACAGTCTCTCAGCCTCATCATAGTTTAGCTTTGCCAGTTCTTTTTGAGCCTGACCGTATAAGCCATCCAGACTTTTTTCTGCCAGTTCCCTGCTGTTTTCGTAATCTCCCAGCACTGTGAATATATCAAAAGCTTTTTCATATTGCTCAGTATTCAGGCAGTATTCTGCCTCTTTATATTCGCAATAACACAGAGTTTCCACTTCATCTATTTTTCGGAGAATTTCTTCCGCACTTTCAAACTTATTCTCATCTATAAGCTCATATGCGTAACTTATGCTGCACTGTGTAAACCGTTCATCTGAATCCCTGTAATATTTATGGTTTTCATAGATGTCTGCCGCCGCTTTATAGTCTCCGCTTTCCTCCAAGGTCTCTGCCTTTTTATAATCAAGGTATATGGTTGTTATGTAAACTGCAATAGAAATTATAATCAGACTTACCGCCAGGAATACAGCTGTTTTTTTGATATTCGGCTTTTGTTTATCCACAATATCACCCCACTGTATTATATATTACCACAGACTGTGAAATATTTGAACATTTTATAAGAGCTTGCCATATAAATATCTTTACTTTAGCTGCAACTGGATATATAATGCAAGCAGGTTTACATAATAATAATAATATTGAAGGAAGGAATACGGAATGAAGAAAAGAACTAAGCTCTGGGCTATGGTTTTGAGCACTGTGCTTCTGCTGTCCCTACTCACTGCCACAGCTCTCGCCGCACCTTTGACAAATATAGATACTACCGCCAACGGAGAGTCTGCAAGTCCCGACGCAAGCCCCAAGCCTGCGGAAAAGCTCCCCAAGGAAAAGACCGCTGCTGTTATTTTCGTAGCGGCTGAGGAAACTCATTACGCCGCCCCTGACAGTGTGGTTTACAACAACGGCGGACTTGTCTACAATAACGGCGCTACCGTATATAATAACGCCGGCACTGTCTACAACAATAACGGTACAGTCTACAACAACGACGGCACCATTTATGCAAACGGCGGCGTTGTATACAATAACACCGGCAACGTGTTCGACAACGGAGCTGAAATTTACTCCCAGAGCGGAGATGTCCGTGGAATAGAAATGGCGGGCGCATTTAAGCTTGAATTAAACAACGACCTGCGTGCTTATCTCAACATTGACAACGCCGTAGAGGGTGAGCCTATCTATATCAAAGAGGGCGAAAGCCTTGGCTTCTCCCCCAAAGAGGGCTACAATATTCTTTCCGCAGATGTCAGCTCCGGTGAGCTTCTCAGCAACAAGTTCGGAAATTACACCCTTTCAAATCTCACCGAAGATGCAGTTTTAAATATTCAGATTAAGCCCCTGCCCCCTGTTATGAGCCTTGAAAGCGGCAGCTATTTCAGCGCCCAGAAGCTCACCATCAGTGCAGGTGAAAACGCCGAAATCTACTACACCACCGACGGCAGCGAGCCTGACGAAAACAGTCTTAAATACACTCAGCCTATTACTATTAGTGAAAGCACCGCAGTAAAGGCAGTATCTGTAAGCCGTGGTCTTGAAGTCAGTGACATCAGCTCCGCAGATATAGGAATTCTGGAAGTCACTGTTCCTGAGTTTGAGAAGAAGGCTGAGGGCTATCCCCTTATCGAAGCTCTCCCCGTAGTTGTCAAGAACTCCGGCACCATTGAGGCTGAGATTAAAAGCGCAGATATTGAGGGCGACAGCTCCGAAAGTTTCGTTTTGACACACCACTCCGGTCAGAAGATTGCCGCAGGCAGAACTGTTGACGACTACTGGACTGTTCGTCCCGAGGGCGGTCTTAAAGTTGGCAATTACAACGCCAAACTGGTTTTAACCACCGTAAACGGTGAAAAAGCAGAGTTCAAACTCAGCTTCCAGGTGGAAAGCAACAACAAATAGCATGAAAAAGGACCCGAACTTTTGTTCAGGTCCTTTTTTATTACAGATTTGATATAAGTTCCTTTATATCTTCTTCCTTTGTGGCCCAACTGGTGACAAAGCGGACAGCTATATGCTCGCTGTCAATCTTTTCCCACACGCTGAATGAAGCGATTTTGCTCAGCCTCTCAAACTGTTCAGGACTTAAAATCACAAACTGCTGATTTGTGGGAGAGTCTATATACAAGGTATACCCCTTACGTATAAAGCCCTTTTTCAGCTCCATAGCACATTTAATGGCATGGCGGCTTATCTCCAGATACAAATTATCGGTAAAGAGAGCATCAAACTGCATACCAAGCAGTCGGCCTTTTGCCAGCATAGCTCCCTGCTGTTTTGTCATGGTAACAAAGCCACGGGGTATATTGTTTTTGGTAAAGACAAGAGCCTCGCCGCAGAGTGCACCCACCTTTGTGCCGCCTATATAGAACACGTCGCACAACTCCACAATGTCCTCAATGGTGAGGTCGCTCTCCGGACTTACAAGGCCGTAGCCCAGACGTGCGCCGTCCATGTAGAGAGTCATATCATATTTGTGGCAAACCTCAGACAGCTTTTTAAGCTCGGTTTTGCTGTACAATGTGCCTAATTCCGTAGGGTGAGAGATGTATACCATACCGGGAAAGCACATGTGTTCGTGGGTGTCGTCCCCATAAAAGCGTTCCATGTACTCTTCCAGATCGTCGCCGCAGACTTTGCCGTTTTTTGAGGGCAGAGCCAGCACCTTATGGCCTGAAAACTCTATTGCTCCCGCTTCGTGGACGTTTATATGTCCTGTGTCCGCCGCCACAACAGCCTCGTAGCGTTTCAGCATGGTAGAAATTGTAATAAGATTTGTCTGGGTTCCGCCGGTCAGGAACTGCACCTGCAAATCCTCACATCCGCAGAACTTTTTTATCTTCTTTTTTGCCTCCCGGCAGAATTCGTCCCCGCCATATCCGGGCAGAGAAATCATGTTTAATTCATTGAGTTTTTGGAGCACTTTAGGGTGTGCGCCCTCGGTGTAATCACTTAAAAATGACAGCATGGCAGAAATCCCTTTCTTTTATTTGTTAGCAGTTTAAACCGAAAATATAGAAATTTCAAGCCCGATTTTGCCGATGTTTCCTTTTTCTTCTGTTTATGTAGCGCTCCATGTGTCCCTCGTTTATAAACTCCGCCAGCACATACTGGTCATATACAGGTACAGTGCAGGAATAGAAATTTAGCTTTCTGTTATATTCGTCCATAAGCTCGTGAGGCAGGAGCATATAGCCGGTACGAACCGAGGGGGCAATCAGCTTTGAAAAGCTGTTAAGATATATTACCCGCTCAGGAGCTATGGAAAAGATAGTCTCTATCTGTCCTCCGCTTGTGGCAAACTCTGCGTCGTAATCGTCCTCTACTATGTAGCTTTTCCGATTTTCCGCCCATTGGGCATATTCACGCCGTTTAGCCGCCGTTGCAGTAACACCGCTTGGGTAGCTGTGAAAGGGTGTGACGTGGAGAATACCCGCATTACAGTCTTGCAGTTCGTTGGGTAAAATTCCGTCCTCACCAAGGGTGAGCAATTCGCATTTTGCCCCGTTTGCCTCGTATACATGGCGTATCTTCTCATACGACGGGTTTTCCAGTGCAAAAAGCCGTTCTCTGCCTAAAAGCTGCACAACTATGGAATAAAGGTACTCAGAACCAGAGCCTATTATTATCCGCTCCGGCTCTACTTTAAGCCCACGGCTTCGCTGTAAATAGCCGGAAATTGCCTCTCTCAGCTCCATACAGCCGCAGTTTGGGGATTTAATAAGTATCTGTCGGTCATAGTCGGAGAGTACCTTGCGCATAGTTCGGGCGTAGACGCTGAAGGGAAAATCCTCCATAGGCTTTAGCTCTGCGCTCATGTCTGAGACCGCCGCCCTTTTGGGTACATCTCCGGCTTTATAGCCGCCGAAGTCCACATAGTGACCGCTCCGCTCTCTGGTGCTTATATACCCGTCATCGGAGAGAAGCTCGAAAGCGTGCTCAACCGTTATAACGCTAACCCCCAGTTCTGACGCCGTAAAGCGCTTTGATGGAAGCTTATCTCCCGGTTTCAGCACTCCCTCCCTTATGTCCTGCCGTATCTGCTCATAAAGCTGTAAGTAGGCGGGAGTGCCGCTTTCTCTGTCTATTTTATATTTCATTCTGGTAATGTCCTTTTTTATATATTTATAATTTTATATTACCAGTTTTTAGGTTTCAATTCAACATTTCCCGCTCAATATCAGCAGACACACGCTGTATTATTTTTTCGTTGCAAGTATTTTCATGCTTATTTCGCCTTGGTGTTCTGATTTATTTTTTATCCGTTTGCAGTATAATCCGTAGGGTAACACGACAGTCAAGAGGAGATTTTAACTATGGGAAAAAGTAAGCCCTATCTTACCACGGGAGAATTTGCAAAGCTGTGCCACACAATAAAGCACGCCCTTTTTCACTATTGCGACATAGATTTATTCACCCCTGCATACACGGACGAAAACGGCTATCGGTATTATCATGTTTAACAATACGATACCTTTCTCACCATCACACAGCTCAGAACCGCCGGAATGTCTTTAGCTGATATAAAAGCTTATATGGCGGAACGCTCTCCGGAGCATATGGTTGAACTGTATGACAGGCAGGAGAAAGCGCTGAGTGAACAAATAGCTCAATTAAAGCAGATAAAAGACCGCATAAGCACTCAAAATCGCAATATCACTCAGGTTTTAAACTGCTCAGAAGAATACTTTCTTGAAAAGCAACATAAGGCTTACCTGCTCTGTTCCGATACGGTAGCGCAGACGGACGATTATGCAATGACTTCCGCAATAGGTGATTTAATCCATTCTGCAAACGGAAATACAGCCTCCAATACCTTGGGAATGGTCTGCAATCTGAATGATGCCGTAGGCTCTGAGAATTACCCGTTCAGATTTTATGTTTATTCCTCCAAACAGTCAAAGTGCCTCATAAAGTCCGCAGGTACATATTTAAGCACATACCATCGGGGCGAATATGAGACACTTCAGCAAAGCTATAAGAATTTAATTTTGTACACAAATGAGCATCAAATGGCCTTGGAAAATCAGATCTATGCAGAAACCATTATCGGAGACTGGGCGGTTCGCAATCCTCAGGATTACGTCATAAAGGTGTTTGCCAAGCTGCAAGAGGATTAAGGATGTTATCCTCTGCCTAAATCCATTATACATATTTGAGCTTTCGGTTTTTCTGCAGGCGGTTCGGGATACGGAATATCGCTCTCCCGTATCTCAAGATTTCGGGCTATTTTTTCAAGAGTTTCTAAATCTGCCGCACCTGCAACATCGACAAAGTATCCCGTAGCTTCATCGAACATGTACACATAGTTTATAATATGATCATATCCGCAAAGCTTTTTATAGTTAGAACTGAGCATAATTACATGCCAGTTATCCCAGTCCTCCTCTTTTGTTACGGTAACATCTCCCTCTAAAACATATGTCATATGATCAAGAGGCTGATGCACTCCCACAGAATACAGAATATCCCCATCATCCCCCGGTATATACCTGCCATCTTGTATAGTCGGGTCATAACGCATAGAGCCTGTCCATGTTTTCATTTTAATTCCGCCAAAAGTTTTTGTATATTCCAGCTTATCTATATCGGCAGAGGCTTCTCCACCGCAGATATGCGCCTGATTTGGCATACAGGGCAGCCATTTTGCACGAAGTTCAGGAAAGTTGGGCTTAATATCAGGGCCGTCAAACTGGAATGTCATTCCTGCGTATGGATACTCTATTTTAACCTCTTCCCATGTATTGTTATCACTATTCCAGAGATCATGTACACCTGAGACTTTTTCTCCCTCCTGTACCGCCTTATTATCCATTGTAAAAGTTGATGTCGCCAGACCTGTGACCGTCAGTAGCGCCGTAACAGCCGCCGCTATAAGCACAATGCGGAGAGGTTTTCTGACTTTGCTTTTCTTTTGCTCTATTCCGATTTTTTGGAAAACATCGGCTTTAATCTTCTCACTCAGCTCCCTGTCCTCCCTGATTTCCGGCATTTCGGGGGGAAGAAGGGCGCTTATATCAGAGATATGTATTTTCATATTCAAATCCTTTCCCCTCTAAATATTTTTTCAGCTTATCCCGTCCACGGCTGAGTTTTGTCCGCACAGTGGAGGCTTTTATTCCCATAGTTTGTGAAATGTCCTCGGTCTTTTCATACATAAAATAGTGGCGTTTAAAAATCTCTCTGTCCGGTTCAGGCAGAGTCTCCACTGCCTCTCTCGCCGCATGGGACAATTCATCTTTTATCATCGCCGCCTCCGGCTCTTGGCATGAAGTTACCACAAAGTCATCTTCAAGCGGCAGAATTATGTGGAGGGCACGGAGCTTATCCAGAGTTTTATTCCTGACTATTGCTCCGAGATAGCTTGTTAATCCCGCTTCTTTCAGCTTGTCCCTGCTGTACCAGAGAGCTACGAAGCTGTCGGATACCGTCTCTTCAATATCTTCACGACTCAGTGTATCACCTGAAAGCTTTGAAGCTATGGCGAAAGCATAACTGCTGTACCTGTCTATGCAGGTCCTCAGCGCCTCCGTGTCCCCTGCTCTCAGCTTTTCCATAAGCTTTTTCTCAGTCAAGTCTCTCACCTGCTTTTTTGTTTATATTTATCATAGTTTTCCCTCCTCATTTATAATAACGTATGGAGGGAAATTTTTGTTGCAAAATTTCAAAATAAAAAACTCCCCAAACGGGGAGTTTTTTGCATTATTTTAAAATAGGTTCTATCTGCCTGCCCTCCAGTGCAGCCTCTACGCTTTCTTTCAAAAGTGAGAAATCGGCCTGCAGGGAATAGGGCTTTTTATCGGGGGCATCCTGACCGAAGGGGACGAAATAAATATTCTTCTTATTTAAAAGTCTGGCTATGTTTTCCGCAGAGCCTGAAAGTCCGTCGTTTGTGGACAGGGCTATGATTACCGGCTTTCCGTTTCTCAGGTGGGTTTTTGCCGCCATTAAAACTGCGCTGTCCGTTATGCCGTGGGCAAGCTTTGCAAGGGTGTTTCCGGTACATGGGGCAATAAGCAGTGCCGCCATAGGCTTTGCAGGGCCGAGAGGTTCCGCATCTGCGATAGTCCGCACAGGCTCTTTTCCCGTGAGTGCTCTCAGCTTCTCCAGATTTTCCTCCGCCGTGCCGAAACGGCTTGAAGTTCTGGCGGCGGTTTCGCTGATTATAGGTATTAAATCAAAGTCTTCCTTTAAACATTCAGCAGATTTAAACAGCTTTTCGTATGTGCAATATGAACCGCAGAGGGCAAGACCCAGCTTTCGTTTTTCGCTCATATTCAATCCTCCTGCTCTTTAATTGCCTCGTAAATAGCCTTTTTCATAAGCACTGCCCCTGTATAGGGTGAGCTTCTGCCGGGAAGTCCCGGTGCTGACAGCACCCGAAGCCCTATATTTCCCGCAAGGTTTTTGTCAAAACCTCCCGGTGGAGAAGCAAGCTCCAAAATCACCGTGCCGCTTTCACAGCAGCAAAGCATAGCTTCTGTTATCACCCTGTCAGGAACTGTATTTACAATGAAGTCAAAGTCTCCTATCTCACCCTCAAGAGCTTCATATTCCACCGCTCTTATTCCCAGTGTCTCCGCCAAGGCTCTGTCGGCTGCATTTCTCGCAGCTACAACCGGTCTTGCTCCCAGAGCCTTTAAACGCAGGGAGAGGATTTTTCCTATCCTGCCAAAGCCTGTTATAAGTACGTCCGAATCCCAAAGGCTTTTTTCACTATTTGCCATCAGCTTTTCAAGTGCGCCCTCGGCAGTTAAAGCTGCGTTTCCGTACACAAATTCCGGTCTCTGCATTATATCCTTTACATGCAGTCCCGCTTTCACAGCTCCCAGTACGCTCTGGTCACTGAGCCTGCCGGCGCATAATATCTGCCCTTTCCACAGTGCCGCAATAAGCTCTTTCATGCTCAGAAGCTCTGAGGATAACTGAGTATTCAGCAGCCCGCCGTTTTCCGCAGGTGTGGGCAGAACTACACAGTCCGCCCCGTAAACCGCACTTTGCAAGCAGCCCGCTCTTGGAATTTCTTCGGTAAGCTCCGCCTTTTCCAGTGCAAAGCTGTTTACCTTGTGTCCGTCTCTCATAAGCAGGACACACAAATGCGCCATTCGTCTGTCTCCTCCTATAACTGCAAATCTCACATCTGCATCACCTCCACGGTTCATACTATTCCTGTGGACAGGGGACTGTTCATGTGTTAGAATGATGATAATTATTCTATAAAGGCGGAAATGAAATGAGTTTAGCAGACCAGATATTTATAAATAACTGTAAGGATATATTGGAAAACGGCGTATGGGATACCGATTTGGAGGTTCGCCCCCGCTGGGAGGACGGAACACCTGCCCACACCGTGAAAAAATTCGGTATAGTTAACCGTTATGACCTGTCAAAGGAGTTCCCCATTCTCACCATCAGACGTACCTTCTGGAAATCCGCTGTGGATGAGCTTCTCTGGATTTGGCAGCAAAAGAGCAACAATGTAAACGATCTCCGCACCCGTGTCTGGGACGCTTGGGCAGACGAAAACGGCTCTATCGGCAAGGCCTACGGCTATCAGCTTGGTGTTAAGCACCACTACCCCGTGGGAGACATGGATCAGGTTGATAAGGTCATCTGGGACTTAAAGCACAATCCTGCTTCACGCCGCATTATGACCAACATCTATAACTTCGCAGACCTGTCCGAAATGGCTCTCTACCCCTGCGCCTACTCCATGACCTTTAATGTCAGCGGCAACCGCCTGAACGCCATTTTAAATCAGCGCTCTCAGGATATGCTGGCAGCAAACAACTGGAACGTGGTGCAGTACAGCGTTCTCACCATGATGATGGCTCAGATCGCAGGCTTTGAACCCGGTGAACTGGTTCACGTTATAGCCGATGCACACATTTATGACAGACACGTTCCTGTTATAGAAGAGCTTATTAAAAACGAGCCTAAGCCCGCTCCCACATTTATAATGGATAAGTCTGTGGACGATTTCTATAAGTTCACAAGAGACAGCTTCTCCGTTGAAAATTACGAATACACTGAATTTACCGGTCATATTCCGGTAGCTCTTTAATGCTATGGAAGCAGTAGTAGCTGTATTTTCAGACTGGGGCATAGGAAGTGACGGCACCCAGCAGGTAGTTTTAAAGGCAGACAGAGCCCATTTCCGTGATATAACCACGGGAAACGCCGTCATAGTGGGCAGAAAAACACTTGAGGACTTCCCCGGAGGAAAGCCCCTCAAGAACCGCTATAACATAGTCGTTACAAGACAGAACGTAAACATAGAGGGCGCCACCGTTGTGCACAGCACCGAGGAGGCACTGAAAGAAGCGGAAAAGCAGGAGAGAACTATAATAATAGGCGGTGCCAGTATTTATAAACAGTTCTTCCCCTTTACCGACATTGTACACATTACTAAAATTGAATCAGCTCCCCATTCGGATAGCTTCTTCCCCAATCTTGACAGTCTCCCTGACTGGAAGCTTGAAGATGCTACCGACTGGATGGAGGAAAACGGTACCCGTTACTGCTTCTGCACCTACCGTCGCATTAAGCCGTAAGGGCAGTACCGGGATAATAATGAGCCAGTATCTCAGCATAGTTTCCGCCTCTTTCGGCCATGAGCTTTGCTCCGTACTGGCTCATTCCAACTCCGTGTCCAAAGCCCTTTACGGTAAAGAGGAATTTTCCGTCAATATATTCAAGGGTAAAGGCTGTGGAGCGCAGGGAAAACAGCTCCCTGATTTCCGTTCCCTTGATTTGCACATTGCCCAGGGTGATATTTGCCACTCTGCCGCTGTGGTCAAGCTCACACTCCCCTATCCAGCTGTCTTCACTGCCTGTGAAATCTGCCTCCGGCTTTAAGGAGAGAACGCAGTCTCTAAAGTCTATGGGCGCACACTCCAAGGTGCTTATGAAGTTTGGAACATTGTTTTCACTCTCCGGACTTTCAACGCTCACAAGGTAGGGGCGGCTGTTCCAGACCTGACCGCAATCCTCGGTAGCTCCTGCTGAGGAGGAATGGAAGGCGGCAAAAACAGGCTTTCCCTCATAGCTTAAATACTGCCCTGCTGTTTCTTCCACAGCGGAGCTTACTTTTTCAAATTTTTCCTGAAACTCGTCCCCCCAGTTTTCACGCATGTCCTCCTGACTTATCCACGCCTGACAGCAGTTGAAGTCGGTGCAGACCTGAGCATCTCCGTGCTTGTTGGAGCTTGCGCAATAGAGGGCGTAGCTTCTGGCGGCTACCGCCTGAGCTTTTAAGGCTTCCTTTGCAAAGCTTGCAGGCATCTCCGCCGCAACCACTCCGATTATGTATTCCTGCATGTCCATTTCCACCGGTTCATTGCCAATTAAGACCTTTATTTTCTCCGGTGCAGGATTTTCCGCACTTATAATCTGAAGCTCTTTTTTCTCCGGTTCTTCGGGAGTTTTCTCCACTGTTTCAGCTTCATTTTCTTCTGCCGGTGCAGGTTCTTCCGCCTGTTGCGGCTGCTGACTTTCCGGAATTTGGGGGCTTTTTTCTGGGGCTTGTACCTCTTCCATTTGCTGAGGCAGCTGATTTTGCGCTCTTACCTGAACCGCATATGGCAGGAAAATAGTGATAAAAAGGGCAATATAGGCCAGAATAATTGTTTTCTTCACGGTCATTCCTCCGTTTTCGCTTGACTGAATATGTAAAAAAGTATAAAATTATCCACAGGGCTTATCCTAAGGGTACATGCCCTGTAATTCAATGCTATTGAAACGGAACTGTAATTATGCAAAACCAAAAAAATTCTCTTGAAATAAGCTGTTATGTTTTAGGCGCAGGTGCTTTCGGAGTTTTCCTCCGCTGGCTTCAGGACCAGATGGCGTTTGACGATGCAGGTCTTGCTGAAAGAAGTGTTTTCCACTTCATTGTGCCCCTTTTCATATTGGCCTCTGCCTATGTGTTTATCCGCTTTGTGGATAACTTCAGAGCTAAACGCTTCTTCCTGCCTGAAGATTTTTGCGGTGCTCTCCACAATGAGGGTAAAAGCTTCACATTCTTCCGCTGGGCAATCGGCGTTGTGATGTGTCTGGGTGCTCTGCTTGTCCTCTTCACCTGCGAGGTGGAAAAATTCCCCGGTCTGCTGCGGATTATCGCAGTTTTGGGAATTCTCGCCGGTATCTCCTACCCCCTGCTTTTGAGTGCCGCCAACCAGAAGAATATTCACCCTGCATTTTTGTGCACGCTTAGCATAATGCCTGTACTGCTCTTTTCTTTCTGGCTTGTGGCCTGCTACAAGATGAACGATATTAACAGCGTAGTCTGGTCTTTCGGAATTGAGATAGTGTCAATTATCATCACTATTCTGGCCTTTTTCCGCATGGCGGGTTTTGCTTTCGGCACTCCTAAATCCGGCCACTGTATGTTCTATGCAATGATGGGCTGTGCAATGTGTGTTATGACCGTTGCAGACACCAGAAATATAGGATTACAGGTAATGTTTTTCTCCGCCGCCTTAATGCTCCTTTTCTATAACTGGATAATGGTTAAGAATCTGGTTCAGCGTAAGGCTCAGAGAGAAGAGCCTCTGGAAGACGGTTTCGACCGACTGTAAACAAAGAATTTATAAAGAGCTTGCGCCCGTGGACGCAAGCTCTTTTTTCAGTCAACATTCAGTTTTTCTTACATTTAGTCTTCCTGCATTTAGTTTTTCTTACATTTAATTTTTCTTGCATTTAGTCTTCCTGCATTTAGTTTTTCGCAAGATAAAAGCCCTGAGAGCCAATTCTCTCAGGGCTTTAAATTTATTTTTCTGCACTTAAAACCTTTAACGTCTCATCTTCTACTAAAAATTTGACTTCATATCCCCCGAACTCCATAGCGTATACCCGCTCAGGGTCATTCTGGTATCTGGGTCTGGGGTCATTTGCCAGAACGCCACGGAGTGCCTGAAGCTTATTTTCCGGAATGTTTTTTTCAATTTCCTCCGGAATTATAACATTCAGCGTTTTTCCGCCGTCAGGCGCAAAGCCGCTGAGGGCATCGCTGTGGCAGTCAGCATAGGGAACATAGGGCTTAATGTCAAAAATGGGCGTGCCGTCCATAAGGTCGGCACCTGCAACATATAATACAGGCCCCAGATTTTTGTCCTTTTCCAGTCTTATAAGTCTAAGGCAGGAAAGACCCAGGGCATTTGGTCTAAAGGGAGAACGGGTGGCGAAAACACCCTTTCTCTCGTTGCCGCCCAGTCTTGGCGGTCTCACAGTGGGAGACCAGCCGTCTTTCAGGTTTTCGGAAAACTGCCATATTACCCATATATGGGAAAAGTCCTCAATTCCCCGAAAAGCCTCCATATTCCTGTATTCAGGTTCAAAAACTATACGGCTTTGAAGCTCAGACACAATCCCCGCCTGTCTGGGTATGCCAAACTTTGTGGGAAAGTCGCTCTCCATTCTGGCTATGGGCGAAATTTTAAATTCTTCCATATCACATAAGTCCCCCTGCCATCTGCTGCATAGTGTGCATTAGATTAACGGAAATTGCGTTTATAACCATGTGCAGGCTTATGCTGCCCCATATACTGCCGCACTTTTCATAAGCCCGACAGAGGAGATAGGAAACAGGGATATACTGGACTATATATATCCAGTATGAGGGGTTTGCCATGGCGAAGCCCCAAACGTGATAGGCGGAGAAAGCAAGAATGCCGGCGATATAAGCGCCTATCCTGCTGTACTTTCTCAAAACGCCGAAAATACCCGCTCTAAACAGGATTTCCTCCAGTATAGGTGCCATGAAAATTGCCAAAGCGGCGGTTTTTCCAAACTCCATAGAGGCAAGATCCATGATGGCGGAATTATTGGGATTTTCCATAGGGTCAAGCTTAAAGAGAATTACGTTGACCACCATGTTCATCGCTATCATAAGTCCGTAGGACAGGCAGACCTGAAGAACGCAGTGCATAAAATTGTCTATAAACGGGTCAAAATCTCTCCGGAGAAATTTCCAGCAAAAAGCCAGAACATACACAAGTCCTATAATATACACCAGGAGATTTGCCCAAGCCTCACTAACAAGCCCCTGCATCATTAAGAAATTCATCAGAAGCGGCAGCAGGAACATATGTACCGGCAGATACATAAGTGCCGCCACAGCCTCTTTTTTAGTAAGAGCGCTGTTAAATTCTATTTCCGGCTTATTGCTCATTTCAGCCTCTCGCTTTCTGTTGCAGCTTAAACAACAGGTTCATAGCTTCAATAGGTGTAAGGGTGTTTATATCGGTGTCGGTAAGAATCTGGCGCACCTCGTCAAAGCCTATATCTGAAAGACTTATCTGCTCCTCTTCCTCGTCGTCATCTGAGGAATGAATCATAGGTGCGGCAATGCCGTTTTTCTCCAGCTCCTTTAAGTAGTCCTTAGCCTTTTTAATTACTCCGTTGGGCAGACCTGCCAGCTTTGCAACCTCTATACCGTAGCTGTCATCGGCGGCACCTTTAACAATCTTTCTCAGGAAAACCAGATTTCCGCCCTGCTTTTTGGCAGTTATATTGTAGTTGCGTACACCGCTTATCTCTCCCTCAAGTGCAGACAATTCGTGATAATGAGTTGCAAACATGGTTTTTGCGCCCAGTTTCTTTTTATCGGCGCAGTATTCAAGCACAGCTCTCGCTATTGCCATACCGTCATATGTAGATGTACCTCTGCCTATCTCGTCCAGAATGAGGAGAGAGCTTTCGGTGGCATTTTTCAGTATATTTGCCATCTCGTTCATTTCCACCATAAAGGTAGACTGACCTGATGCAAGGTCGTCGGATGCGCCGATTCTGGTAAATACTCTGTCAACTATGCCTATGGTAGCGCTTTTTGCAGGGACGAAAGAGCCAATCTGAGCCATAAGCACAATAAGAGCAGTCTGGCGCATATAGGTGGATTTACCTGCCATATTGGGGCCTGTGATTATTGCAACTCTGTCCTCTTTGTCGTTTAAGTAGGTGTCGTTGGGTACGAAAAGCACGTCTTTAAGGGTCTGCTCCACAACAGGGTGCCGTCCCTCAATGATGTTGAGTTCCTTGGAAATGTCAACCTCAGGCATGGTGTAGCCGTTTCTCACAGCGGTTTCAGCCAGAGAGCACAGGCAGTCAAGCTTTGCAACCGCCTCTGCGGTTTTCTGAATTCTGTCTACCTGAGATGCCACTTTATCTCTTATCTGGCAGAAGTAGTTATACTCCAGCTCATTTATTCTGTCACGGGCTGTTAAGAGGGTGTTTTCAAGCTCTTTCAGCTCCTGAGTGAAATAGCGCTCATTTGAAACAAGAGTCTGCTTTCTTATATAGTCCTCAGGCACATTTTCAAGCCCTGCGGAACGGGGAATGTCTATATAATATCCGAACACCTTGTTATAGCCTATTTTCAGCTTTTTGATGCCGGTGCGCTCCCGCTCTCTCTGCTCCATATCACGAACCATTTTTGCGCCGTTATCTCTAACGTCTCTCAAATGGTCAAGCTCCTCGGAAAAGCCCGCTCTGATAATTCCGCCCTCACGGACTGAAAACGGAGGATTATCGTCGATAGTGCGGTCTATCTCCTCGTAAATGTCCTCCAAAGCGTCCATCTCTCGAATGGCGCTTAAAGCGGCGCAGTTAAAGGGTGCTAAAAGCTCCTTTATTCCGGGCAAAGCCTCGGCGCAGTTTGCAAGAGAGCGCAAATCCTTACCACCTGCGTTGCCGTAAACAGCTCTGCTGACAAGGCGCTGCATATCGCTTATATCACAGAGGCGAAGCATGATTTCGCCCCTCTGAACATTGTTTTTATAAAGCTCGTCTACTGCGGAAAGGCGGCGCTTTATAGCAACCGCTGACAGCAGAGGACGTTCAAGCCATGAGCGGAGAAGTCTGCCGCCCATGGGAGTTTTGGTTTTATCCAGTACCCAGAGAAGAGAGCCACGCTTTTCACCGCTTCTCAGAGATTCGGTGAGTTCAAGGTTTCTTCTGGTTGTCCAGTCAAGCTCCATATATCTGCCGCCGTAAAATACGTCCAGCTTATTTATGTAGCCCAAATCGAATTTCTGTGTGATTGCTATATAGTCCAAAAGTGCGCCTGCGGCACAGACTGCGGCGCTGCTGTCTCCAAGACCGCTCTCGTCCACGTCCTTAAAGCCAAACTGGGAGCAGATTCTTGCAGCGGCAGGGAGAAAATCAAAGCTTTCCTCGTTTCTCTCTAACATAGCGTTCAGCTTTTTAGTGAGAAAATCTTTTATAGCCTGCTCATTTTCAGCTCCGCTTGAAAGCACCGCCTCACGGGGAGAAAATCTGCCCAGTTCGTTTAAAATGTGGTTTATGGCGTCATCTTCGTATGCTGCGCAGCAGAATTCACCGGTTGAAATGTCGCAGAATGCGGCACCGCCCTTGCCGTTATTGTAGTAAACGGCGCAGATGTAGTTGCTGCGCTCGTCCTGAAGCATGGAGCTTTCAGTAACGGTTCCGGGGCTTATTATTCTTATAACATCACGCTTGACAAGACCTTTTGCCTGTGCCGGGTCTTCGGTCTGCTCGCATATTGCCACCTTGTACCCCTTGGCTATAAGTCTTGCTATATATGCCTCTGCGCTGTGGTAGGGTATGCCGCACATGGGTGTGCGCTCCTCGGGGTCTTTTACGCCTCTGTCTCTGGTGGTGAGAGCAAGATCCAGTTCACGGGAAGCAATCTTTGCATCATCGTCGAACATCTCGTAAAAGTCACCCAGACGGAAGAAGAGCAGGCAGTCCTGATGTTTTTCTTTTATTTCGTTATACTGCCTTTTCATAGGCGTTAATTCAGCCATTTTCTATCTCTCCATAAAGTGCCCATGTGTTGCTGCCGGTAATTTTTACGTTTATAAACTGTCCTATCAGTGAAGGATCTCCCTGGAGGTGAACAAGTCTGCCGCCGTTTGTGCGGGAAGAAAGATTGTATTCGTCCTTTCCTGTCTCTCCGTCCACAAGGACTCTGTAAGTTTTGCCCTCGTATTCCTTGTGCTTTTCGGCAGAAATGCGGTTTGCAACCTCATTAAGCCGGTCAAAGTGCTTCTGTTTATCCTCTCTTGTATAGGGGTCGGGCATGGTGGCAGCAGGAGTGCCCTGACGCTTTGAGTATATAAAGGTGAACATTGCATCATAGCGCACCTTTTCGCACAGCTTTATGGTATCCTCAAACTCCTCGTCAGTCTCACCGGGGAAGCCGACGATAATGTCGGTGGTGAGTACAAGGTCAGGCATATAGCTTCTTGCAAGCTCTACCTGAGAGATGTATTTTGCGCTGTCGTAGTGACGGTTCATAACCTTCAGAATGTGGTCATTACCGGACTGGACAGGCAGGTGAATCTGGTGGGCGCACTTCTCGCACTCAGCCATAGTTTTAAACAGCTTTTCGGTTGCATCCTTGGGGTGGCTTGTCATAAATCTTATGAGGAAGTCACCGGGAATTTCGTTTATCATGCGGATAAGGTCTGCAAAGTCAACGCCGCAGTCCAAATCCTTGCCGTAGGAGTTGACATTCTGACCCAGAAGGGTTATATCCTTATATCCGGCAGCCACCAGCTCTCTGGCCTCTGCCACTACGTCCTCAGGTCTTCTTGAACGCTCTCTGCCTCTGGTGTAAGGCACTATGCAGTAGGAGCAGAAGTTATTGCAGCCGTTCATAATTGACAGCCATGCTTTGACGCTGCCGTCACGCTTTCTGGGAATACCCTCGGCTATAACGCCATCGCTTTCGCAGCGTGAAAAAACTCTCTTGTGGCTCTTGATGTGCTTTAAAAGCAGCTCAGGGAAACGCCAAAGCTCGTGAGGGCCGAAAACAAGGTCTACCACAGGGTAGGACTTTTTCACCTTGTCTGCCATGTGCTGCTGCTGTACCATGCAGCCGCAGACGGAGACAATCTGACCGGGTTTATTTTTCTTTGTATGGTTCAGAGAACCCACGTTTCCAAGCACTCGCATTTCTGCGTGCTCACGGACAGCGCAGGTATTGACAATTATAATATCTGCCTGAAACTCATCATCTGTAAAATCACAGCCCATAAGGGAGAGATAGCCTCTTAATTTTTCGCTGTCTGCCTCGTTCTGCTGGCAGCCGTAGGTGTCTACCAGTGCCAGGGGCTTTTTGCCGTCAGCGCAGAGAATTTCCTTTATTTGGGCGCATATTTCTTCCTGTTCATGTATTTGTTCAATGCTTATTTCTTTTCTTATATAACTCATATTTCAATCCTTAGCCTTTTTAAAGATATTTATTCAATATTAACATAAAATCAGTGGAAGTTTCAACTAAAATCCTGTATAATAAAGTAGCTTTTTGAAAATGGAGGTATATTATGCCTGTTATAAATATATTACAGCCCCATGTGGCAGATATGATAGCTGCCGGTGAAGTTGTAGAGCGTCCTGCATCTGTAATTAAAGAGCTTATGGAAAACTCTTTTGACGCAGGCGCAAGAAATGTTAAAGTTGAAATTCGTGGCGGCGGTGCCACCTTTATTCGTGTGACTGATGACGGCTGCGGCATGGCACCCGAGGATGCCGGCGTTGCCTTTCTCCGCCACGCCACATCTAAATTAAAAGACGAGAGAGGCCTTGAAGCCATTGAGACTATGGGCTTTAGAGGTGAAGCTCTGGCGGCAATTTCCTCTGTATCACATATTGAGCTTTTAACACGGCGCAGAGGTGATAACAGCGGCACAAAGCTGACTTTAAACGCCGGAGATATTGAGGATATGATTCCAACCGGCTGTCCTGAGGGAACCTGCATAACCGTAAAGGATATTTTCTTTAATACCCCTGCCAGACTTAAATTTTTAAAATCCGACAGGAGCGAGGCAGGTGCCTGTCTCACCACTGCTCTCCGCTGCGCCCTCGGCAGACCTGAGGTTTCCGTCCGTTTTATAAGAGATGGTAAAGAGGAGTTTTTCTCCCCCGGTGACGGTCAGCAGAATTCATGTATCTACTCCCTTTTAGGCCGTGAGCTTGCCACAACTCTTATACAGTGCGGAAGTGAAAACGAGGGCTTGAAGCTCTCCGGCTTTGTTTCCTCCCCCTCCGCAGGAAGAGGAAACCGCAGCGCACAGTATTTTTTCTGCAACGGACGTTGGATTAAATCCCCCATGCTACAGTCAGCATTGGAGCAGGCATATAAAAACTGTCTTTTGACAGGTCGTTTCCCTGCCTGTGTGCTGTATCTGGATATAAGCTGCGGCAGCGTTGATGTTAATGTGCATCCGGCAAAAACCGAGGTTAAATTTTCTGCCGAAAAACAGGTTTTTGACCTTGTTTATCATGCCGTCCGTGCTGCACTTGATAACGAAAATGCAGCCGTTAAAGCGGAGCTTACGCCGAAAGAAAAAATAACACCTAAACCCAGAGAGGATTTTTACCAGAGCATGAGCGCTTCGGCTTTCCGTGAAAACGGCTACAAGCCTGCACCCTCTCCCACACGCTATTCCGCACCTGCTCCAAAACACTCTCCAATACCCGCTCCTACACGCTCTTTTTCACCCTCTTCCGTGGGCAATTCAGCTGTAAAATCGGAGTTTTCCACACGACCGGCACAAAGTTTTGCCCCTCCCATGTCTTATAGCAGCTATTCTGCACCAAAACAAACTTCCTTTAAAAGTTCGGAAGTTCCTTATAATTCTTATTCAGCCCCTGTTTATGCTCCTAAAGAAGACCCAAAAGCGGAAGTTGAAGAAGAAATAGCTGCTGTTTATGAAGAGCATTTTCCACATCTTGTTGAAAACTCTGTTGAAAGTGTTGAAAACTCACAAAATCTAGATTACAAAATCATTGGCGAAGCCCTTAAAACCTATATTATCGTCGAAAAGGACGAGGAACTGCTTCTTATCGACAAGCACGCCGCCCATGAAAGAATGATTTTCGACAGGTTGAAAGCCAAGTCAGGGGAAATTCCCTCTCAAAATCTTTTAATATCCATTCCCCTTAAACTCAGTCTTGAAGATTCCGAGCTTATTGAGGAAAACGGCGAGCTTTTAACTGACCTTGGATTTGAAATTGAGCCTTTCGGAGAAAATGAGTATATACTCCGTGCGCTCCCTGCCGATATGGAGGCAGGAGATGCAGAGGCCGCAGTTGAGGAAATATGCGAAAAGCTCCGCCGTGGTACAGCACCAAATGCCCAGAGCGCAAGAGATGAAATTCTTCACACCGTAGCCTGCAAGGCCGCTATAAAGGCGGGCTGGGATACGGATAAAAAGGAACTGGAAGTCCTTGTTAACGCCGTTGTGGCAGGCGATATAAAATACTGTCCTCACGGCCGCCCCTTATCTGTTGCTCTCAGTAAAAAAGAGCTGGACAAGCTCTTTAAACGCATAGTCTGAGGTGAATTATGGGAAAAAGAGTCATAGTCGTAGCAGGGCCTACGGCAAGCGGAAAAACAAGGCTCAGTATTGAGCTTGCGAAAAAATTAAACGGTGAAATCGTCTCTGCCGACTCCATGCAGATATACAAAGGCATGGACATAGGCACCGCCAAAGCAACGGAGGAAGAAACGGCACAGGTTCCCCACCATATGCTTGATGTGGCAGAGCCCTGGGAAGATTATTCCGTTGCACGGTATGTGGAAGATGCTTCCGCCTGCTGTGATGACATAATAGCCAGAGGCAAAATTCCCGTCATCACCGGCGGCACAGGTCTTTATATAGATTCTCTCCTCTCAGGCAGAAACTTTGCCCAGAAGCAGGAGGGCGACAACCAGCTCAGAGAAGAGCTTTTAAACAAATTTGACGTGGTCGGCGGTGAAGAGATGCTCAGGGAGCTGCATGAAGTAGATCCTGAAAGAGCGGAAAAGCTAAATTCCGGCGACAAGCGGAGAATTGTGCGAGCCTTGGAAATCTACACCCTGACAGGAATAACAGCAACTGAGCACGATAGGCGCACGCAGGCGCTTCCAAAGGCTTATGATGCCTGCTACTTTGTGCTGAATTTTAAAGACAGAGCCGACCTTTACAGCCGAATTGATAAACGAGTGGACATAATGGCACAGCAGGGACTTTTTAAAGAAGTTGAGGGGCTTTTGGCCTCCGGTCTTCCCGAAAGCTGCACCGCTATGCAGGCCATAGGCTATAAAGAGGTTATTTCCGCCCTTAAAGGGGAAATGAGCAGCGAGGCAGCTTTAGACCTTATAAAACAGTCAAGCCGCCGTTACGCCAAACGTCAGCTCACCTGGTTCAGGAAAAATCAGGATGCCTGCTGGATTGAATTCGACGCCGAACCTGATTATGATACAGCGCTTTCTCAAGCCCTTGATTATATTGGCGCAAAATGGAAATAATATTTAAGCATATCTATATCTCCGTCCCCAGCTTTTGACAAAATTCTGCCTGCCTTTCGGTATATCATAAAGTACCACGCAATATGCGTGAGATATACTATAATGATGGAGGGAAAAGAACCCTCTGCGAAAAGGAGTTGGCAGATATGCAGAAAACGCAAAATCTCCAGGATTCATTCCTAAATCAGGCGAGACTTGAACGCCTCAACGTAACCATGTTTCTTATGAACGGCTTTCAGCTTCACGGTGTAGTCAAGGGTTTTGACGGCTTTACCGTGATTCTGGATTCAGACGGAAAACAGCAGCTTATATATAAGCACGCTATTTCCACCATAGTTCCCCCAAGACCCTTAGCTGTTGATGGGAATACATAAGCCCGGAAAAACGCCGCCTGTACTGGCGGCCACTGTGACGCTTATCTTTTTGACGCTCTGCGCCTATGGCGGAGTTCATGTCTGGAATCACTTCAACCGGGATTATGAGACTGTTATAGTATCCTCCGTTAATCTTAAAGACAGCGTCCGCCTCCGTGGAATTGCCGTGAGATGGGAGCAGGTAATCTGCTCCCCCACGGCAGGAAATGAGCTGCCCGATGACGGGGACAGGCTCTGTGCAGAAGCTGTTGAAGCTTTTAACAGTGACCTTACAGGCTCTGCACTGTTTTTTGAGGACATTGACGGCTTTGAGCAGCTCTGTCCGGAAGATTTTTATTACATGACCCCCGGTGAACTTCAGGAAATCTTAGATGAAAAACCGGGCAGGAAAAAAGGCGACGGCAGACTGGTTTCCGGCTTTGACTGGTATTTTGCGGCACTGGCAGAGGACAGCTATAAAATACCAAGCGAGGGGAAATGCAGACTTCGCTTTGAAGAGACGGGCGGTGATCTGCCCGCAAGACTTTTAAAAATAAGCTCTCCGGAAAAGGGAAAGCTTCTCCTCCTCTTCCGCATAAATCAGGGCGGAGAGGAATATATGAGCCTCAGGAAAACTGAGGCCGAACTTATTTTTTCAGAATATTCCGGCCTTATGCTGCCGGTAAATGCCGTCCACACAGACGAGGACGGAAATGAATATGTCTATACCCTCACCGCCGGAAAACCTGAGCGCCGTGCGGTTGAGATCATATATAAATACGGAGAGAGCTGCATTGCCGCTGAAAATCCACAGGCGGAGGCACTCAGAGAGGGAAACCTCCTTATAATCTCCCGTAAGAAAGAGAACGAAAGGATGGCATAAAGAGTATGAGCATAGCCGAAAGCACCGCAGCAGTGCTTAAAAATATAGAGTCGGCAGCACTTGCAGCAGGCAGAGACCCGAAGGAAATTCTCCTTGTTGCTGCAAGCAAAATGAACGATGCCGCAAGAGTGCAGCAGGCCATTAAAGCCGGCGTTCCCATATGCGGTGAAAACCGTGTACAGGAAATGCTGGAGAAGAACAGTCAGGGCGCTTACGAGGGCGCAAAACTCCATTTTATAGGTCATCTCCAGAAGAACAAGGTTAAGCAGGTTGTCGGCCTTGCAGAGCTTATCCACAGCGTGGATTCTCTCCCTCTCATTTCTGCGGTAAATAAGGAGGCAGAGAAGAAATCCATAGTTCAGGACATTCTGCTGGAGGTAAATATAGGAAATGAAGAGTCGAAATCCGGCTTTTCTCCTGAGGAAATTCCCGGAGTTTTGTCAGAAATTTCCGGATTTTCTGCCGTAAGAGTCCGTGGATTGATGGCAATTCCGCCAATTTGCGAGATTCCAAGCGAAAATCGGCCATATTTTGAGAGAATGAAGCAGCTTTTTGTTGACAATAGAGAGAAAAAATACGATAATGTATATATGGATTTTCTGTCTATGGGTATGTCAGGCGATTATCAGGAAGCGATAGCCTGCGGTGCCAACATGGTCAGAGTCGGCAGCGCCATATTCGGCGCCCGCATCTATAAATAGCAAAACTTACTGGAGGCAAAACCATGGGCTTCATGGACCAACTGCGTAAGCTTACACAACCATATGATGATGAGGACGATTTCTTTGAGGACTCTGATGTCAGCCTGAAACAGGTGGCGCAGAATGCTCAGCCCAGTTCTATACAGGAGAAATTTGAAAGTGCTTTCACCGACGAGCAGGTCTCTGAGCCTGAACCCGCTGTGAAAAAAGCGCCTAAAGCTCCGGGAGAGGGCGGCTTATTCGGAAATTTCACTCATAAACGCCCGGCAAAGCCTAAGGCTTCTCACCGGGAAAAGGTCGTTAACTTCGGCGGAAGTGATACTCAGGTGATTTTGTTTAACCCCAAATCCTTCGAGGAGGCCGGTGAACTTTTAAATCATCTCAATCAGAACCGTTCCGTCGTTATGACTCTTGAAGGACTGCCTACGGATACTGCCCGCAGGCTTCTGGACTTTTTGTCCGGTATAACCTTTGCCTTGCAGGGTAAAATCACTCCTGTATCGGGAAAGACATATTTCATCACTCCCCAGAATGTGGATATTCTGGCATCTCAGGGTCAGCAGCCTGAAAGTGATGAGCAGTACTTTTAAATAAACAATCATTGAAAGGTGGATAAATATATGATTACCGCTCAGGATATTCGCGAAAAGACTTTTGAAAAATCCAAGTTTGGTGGCTATGATATGGCCTCTGTTGACGATTTTCTTGAGGAACTGGCAGACGATATAACCGCCGCCCAGAAGGAAAACGCTGTTTTAAAGAGCAAGATGAAGGTTCTTGTTGACAAGATAGAAGAGTACAGAGCCAACGAGGACGCTCTCAACCTTGCTGTCATATCCGCTCAGAAGCTTGCTGTACAGATAGAAGCAGATGCAAAAAAGCGTGTCTCTGCCATGCTGGCTGATGCCGACAGACAGGTAAAGGCAAGAGTGGGCTCCATTGAGGAAGAGACCATAAGACAGGAAAAGCGCCTTCAGGACGCCAAGGCTGCCACCGCCAAGTTCATAGAAGGTATGCGTGCTATGTGCACCACCCAGCTTAAAAATCTGGATGCTATAAGCAGCGGCATATACACCCAGTCCGAGGCTCCCAAAGCCGCTGAAGCTCCCGCTCCCAAGGTTGAAGCCCCCGCTCAGGATGAAATATCTATTGAATTTTCCCCTGTAACCGAGGCAAAGCCCGGCGTTAACGTCCAGAAGGACTTTAACAACACCCAGCCTTTCTCTTTCTGAGGCTGAATATTTGATCATTCCGGGGCGGGCGCGTCTGCGTGCGCCCCGCTGTTTGATATATCGGCAGTTTATTATCGGCGGCATTTTATGCCCTATTCGGTAATTTTGCTGTGTTTCCCATAGAAATCAAAGATAAACAGGAGATAGTTACATTATGTCACAGGATTTCAACACCACATTGAATCTTCCTAAAACTGACTTTCCTATGCGTGCAGGTCTCCCCAAAAGAGAGCCTGATATGCTTAAAGCCTGGGAAGATATGGACTTATACCATGAACTTCTGAAGAAGAACGAAGGTTGCCCCAAGTTCATTCTCCACGACGGCCCTCCCTTCTCTAACGGCAACATACACATGGGTCACGCACTCAATAAGACCATAAAGGACTTCATAATTCGCTCTTACGCTATGCGTGGTTACTGCACTCCCTATGTTCCCGGCTGGGATAACCATGGAATGCCCATTGAGAGCGCTATTATAAAAGAGCAGAAGCTCAACCATAAGGCCATGTCCGTTTCCGACTTCAGAAATGCCTGCCAGAAGTATGCTGAAAAGTATATTGACAAGCAGAGAGAAGGCTTTAAGCGTCTCGGTGTTCTGGGCGACTGGGAAAATCCCTACAAGACCATGAACAAGAGCTTTGAGGCTGAAGAAATCCGCATATTTGGTAAGATGTACAAAAACGGACACATCTACAAAGGCTTGAAGCCTGTTTACTGGTGCCCCAAAGACGAGACCGCTCTTGCTGAGGCTGAGATTGAGTATCAGGATGACCCCTGCACCACTGTCTATGTCAAGTTCCCCATGAACGATGATCTGGGCAAGCTCTCTCACCTTGACCACAGCAAGCTCTTCTTCGTTATTTGGACTACTACCATCTGGACTCTGCCCGGTAACATGGGTATCGCTCTTCACCCCCGTGAGAGCTACGCCATTGTAAAGGCTTCCAACGGTGAAATGTACATCATCGCTGAGGCTCTGGTTGAGAAGGTTCTGAAAGTCGGCGGTATCGAGAATTACGAGATCATCGAAACTCATCCCGGTAGTTTCTTCGAGAATATGCTGGCAAGCCACCCCTTCCTGCCCAAGACCTCCCGTCTGCTCCTTGCAGAGTACGTCACCATGGATTCCGGTACAGGCTGTGTTCACACCGCTCCCGGTTTCGGTGCAGACGACTATCAGACCTGCCTGCGCTACGGTATGGATATGGTCGTTCCTGTTGACGATCAGGGTCGCCACACCGACTACGCCGGCAAGTACGCCGGACTTAAAACCGACGAGTCCAACCCCATTATCTTAAACGACATGAAAGAGAGCGGCGCTCTCTTTGCATCCGAAGAAATCGTCCACAGCTATCCTCACTGCTGGCGCTGCAAGAACCCCATTATCTTCCGTGCAACTCCTCAGTGGTTCTGCTCCGTTGATTCCTTCAAAGAGGACGCAGTAAAGGCTTGCGACGATGTTCGCTGGCTCCCCGCATGGGGTAAAGACAGAATGGCAGCTATGATCAGAGAGCGTGCAGACTGGTGCATCTCCCGTCAGCGCCGTTGGGGTCTGCCTATCCCTGTGTTCTACTGCGATGACTGCAAAAAGCCCATCTGCACCGATGAAACCATTGAAGCTGTTGCTTCCCTGTTCGAGGAAAAGGGTTCCAACGCATGGTTTGAGATGGAAGCCGAGGACATTCTGCCCAAGGCATTCAAGTGCCCCCACTGCGGCGGTATCCACTTCACCAAGGAAGTTGATACTCTGGACGGCTGGTTTGACTCCGGCTCTACCCACATGGCTGCTATGAAGCGTAATCAGGGTTACTGGCCCGCTGATATGTACATGGAGGGCGGCGACCAGTACAGAGGCTGGTTCCAGTCTTCTCTGCTTGTTGCTGTCGGCTCCACCGGCATTGCTCAGGCTCCTTATAAACAGTGCCTCACCCACGGCTGGACTGTTGACGGCGAAGGCCGTGCAATGCACAAGAGCCTTGGTAACGGCGTTGATCCCGCTGATGTTATTAAAGAATTCGGCGCTGATATGGTTCGTCTTTGGGCCGGTTCCGCCGATTACCATGTGGATGTACGCTGCTCCAAGAAGATCTTCCAGCAGCTCAGCCAGAACTATCTGAAGTTCCGCAACACCGCACGTTACTGCCTTGGTAACCTGAATGGCTTTGACCCCAACGAGCTTGTAAAGCCCGAGGATATGATGGAGCTTGACCGCTGGGCTATCACAAAGCTCAATCAGCTCATCGAAAAGGTTATGAAGGGCTACGATAACTACGAGTTCCACACCGTTTCCCACGCTATAAACGATTTCTGCGTTGTTGAACTCTCCAGCTTCTACCTTGATATTATTAAAGACCGTCTGTACTGCGAAAACGGCCTGAAGCGCCGCAGCGCACAGACTGCCCTTTACCTCATTCTGGACAGCATGGCAAAGATGTTCGCACCTATCCTTGCTTTCACCTGTGATGAGATTTGGAAGGCAATGCCTCACCGTGAGGGTGACGATGAGAGAAACATCGTCCTCAACCGCATGAATTCCTCCTTTGATGATTACGCTCTCTCTACTGAGGCTATGGCAAAGTGGGATACCCTCATTGAGCTCCGTGACGATGTTAACGTTGTTCTTGAAAATGCCCGTGCCGGTAAGCGTATAGGTAAGGCTCTCGAAGCTTCCGTTGTGCTTTACGCCGGTGACGACGAGGCAAAGGCAGCATTGAAGGCCGTAGAAGGTCTCAATCTGTCAGAGCTGTTCATCGTTTCCGACTGCTCTGTTGTAGATGCCGAGCCTCAGCTCAGTGATGCCGTTTGCGGCAAGGGTGATAATCTCCCCGGCCTCTCCATTTCCGTGTTTGAGGCTCCCGGTGTTAAGTGCCCCCGCTGCTGGATGCACTCCGAGCACGCAGACCCCGAAACCGGTCTTTGCCCCCGCTGTGCAGCCGCTGTTGCAGAGCTCTGATTTAAAAATTAAACAGAGGAGATTGACTTCTCCTCTGTTTATGCACAATTTTAAACCGCAATTCATGCGCCGCATTCAAACCGCGGCAGATAGGAGAGAGAAATGCTTTACGCAATAGTTGCTCTTTTAGTCATCATAGCCGACCAGTGGGTTAAATACTGGGTTTCCATGTCTATTTCCATGGCTTCCACAGGAGAACCCCTGATTCCCGGTATTGTCAGCCTTGTAAACCTCCACAATGACGGCTGTGCTTTCAGCTTTTTAAGTGGCGGCGGTGCTCGCATTTACTTTATAATTTTAACAGGTATTTTCACTGTTGCTGTTATACTTGCGCTTGCCACTCGCTTTATTTCCGGCCCTGTCAGCCGGTGGAGCATAGTTCTTGTCACTGCCGGTGGTCTTTCAAACTGCATTGACCGTGTGATCTACGGCTATGTGCAGGACATGTTCAAGCTTGAACTCTTTAACTTCCCGGTTTTCAATGTGGCTGATATTTTCATCACCGTTTGCTGCATAATATTCGTCTTTGCCATCTTGTTTGAAAAAACGCCAAAGAATGACTATGATGACGAGTTTGTAGAAATGGATGACGAGGAAGAGGACAGACCTAAACGGAAATCCAAAAAGGAGAAAGCTGCTATCGAGGGTGAAGCTCCTGCAAAGCCTCTGAAAGGCAAGAAGAAAGCTCAGGACGATTATGAGCAGTACAAGGCAGAAAGAGCTGCCCGTCCCGCTCCCGCTCCTCAGCCTCAGCGCAGACCCAGACAGAACCCTGACGGCTCAGATCCCTTTGCCGAGTGGGAGAAAGCCAGCGCCAAGGTAGAAGCACAGCAGAAGAACACATACGCTGCAAAAGCTACCGGTGTTGCACCTTCCAGTTATACAAGACCTCAGGCTCGTTATAACGCCCCTTCACAGTCTGCGGCAAGGCCTGCCGCTCCCAGACCTGCAAGACCTGCACGTCCTGTTCCCCCTGTTGCACCTCAGGCTCCTCAGAACGTGAGACCTCAGATACCTGTTGAGCCTCCTGTTCAGCCCGCTCCTCAGCCTGTCGTTCAGGAACGTCTGCAGGAGAAACCCGCAAGTATTGATACCGGCTTGGATTTCGACCTTGACGATATTCTCAACGAATTCAAATAAGATAATATGGATGAAAACATTCTTTTCATCACAGCTAAGGAGGGCGGAGACAGGATCGACGCTCTCCTTGCCTGTAATATAGAGGGTTTATCCCGCTCTGCCGCTCAGAAGCTTATAGAAAGCGGCGCAGTCACCATGGGCGGCGCTAAAATCAAAAAGAACTACAAATGTGCCGTGGGTGACAGTTTTGAAGTTATAATGCCTGAATTAACGGAGCATCATCCTTTTCCGGAAAATATTCCATTAGATATTGTATTTGAGGACGAAGATCTACTGGTAATAAACAAGCCCCGTGGAATGGTTGTGCATCAGGCTCCTGGTCATTATGAGGGTACGCTTGTAAATGCTCTTTTGTACCATTGTGATAGAAAACTTTCCGCAATGGGCGGAGAAGACAGACCCGGTATTGTCCACAGAATTGATAAGGATACCTCCGGCCTTATAATCGCCGCAAAAAATGACTTTGCACACGAAAAACTATCTGCCCAGCTTGCAGACCACAGTCTTTCCCGAACTTATGAGGCCATTGTCCACGGCAACATGAAAGAGTCTTGCGGAGAAGTGGATAAGCCCATAGGCCGCCACCCTGTTGACAGAAAGAAGATGGCAGTAACCGCTATTCACTCCCGCTCTGCGCTCACCTACTGGGAGCTTATTGCAAATTACAAAGCTTACAGCCATATCCAATGCCGCCTTAAAACAGGCCGTACACACCAGATAAGGGTCCATATGGCAAGTATAAATCATCCTCTTCTGGGTGATTACACATATGGCGCTCCCTCTCCGGAAAAAGGCCTTGAAGGTCAGTGTCTCCACGCAAGAAAGCTTAGATTTATCCACCCCAGAAGCGGAGAGCTTATTGAAGTTGAATGTCCCCTGCCTGAATATTTTGAAGATGTTCTCGCAAAGCTGGGGCCTCAGATTTAACAGGAGGTATTTATAACGTGGGTAAAATAATCGGAATTATAGTTCTCGCAGGCCTTTTGATTGGTGCCTTTGCTTTGGTTTTCAAGCTCATTGCAGGCGCTGTCGGAATTATCGGCGGTTTCTTCAATCTGATTTTAGGCCTTGTAGTGATAGTAGCTCTTATTGTCATAGTAATATGGATGTTCAGCTACGCTAAAAGAAATAAATAAACCTGTAAAAATGCCGGAATGTGTCAACATTCCGGCTTTACATTGGTTTTTTTCATGTTAAAATAATAGTATAACTATTGAATTCTATTTAGCTCTTTCCATGCTCTATAAACCATAGTATAATAAAATTTGAAGGTGATAGAAATGAAAAAAAGAACCGTTTTACTTTGCATTTTGGCGGCTCTTGCCCTGTGCCTCACGATGACCGCCTGCGGTAAGCCATCTTCTGCTCCACCGTCTGCAGAAAAAGCAGAACCTGCGCCTACCCCAGAACCTACACCAACCCCTACACCAGCACCCACTCCTTTCGTAGAGCCTGAACTCAGCCCTGCCGGTGCTGTACTCTTTGACGGAAAAGAGCTTCCAAGCGGTTCTTTTACTCAGGACGGTGTAAGATATGTAAAGCTGTCTGAAGCTGTTGAAGCCATGGGAGCAGAGCTTGAACACGAGGATAAAAGCGAAGATTTTGCTTTTGACTGGCGGCTTGGTCGTGTGTCCTTAAAGGCAGGCAGTGCAAATGTGAATTACTTAGGAAGTGACATTGAAATGTCCGCTCCCGCTATTCACTGCTCCGCTCAAAACGACCTTTATGTACCTGTGGAGGCTTTCTGCAACGCGGCGCAGATAGGTTATTTCTACGATGAAGAGTTTGACACCATCTACTGCACTCCCGGAAGCGGTAATTGGGAACTGCCTGAGGGCTATGACGTGCCGATTCTGAGATACCATATCATTGACTGGCCGCCCTCTCCCGAAGCTAATATGTTTATTCACCCTGAAAGTTTTGAAAAGCAGCTGCAATACTTAACCGAGAACGGTTATACCACCATATTTTTTGAAGATTTATGGAATATTGAGAATATAGAGAAGCCTGTTATTATCACTTTTGATGACGGCTATGCTGATAACTTCTCATACATGTACCCCATTCTTGAAAAATATAACTGCAAAGCCACTATTTTTGTTATAACAAGTACCCTGCTGGACGAGCCCCATATGCACATGAGCGCAGATCAGGCAAAGCAGCTCAGTGAAACCGGCCTTGTCTCTATCCAGAGCCACTGTGTAAATCACGACCCCACTCTCAGCAACAAATCCCGTGTGGATCAGCAGTTTGAGCTTGAAGATTCAAAGCTCTTTATAACCCGTCTTACCGGCAAAGAGCCTATGGTTTTAAGCTACCCATGCGGCGAAACTAACGACGATACCTTAGACCTTACAAAGCAGTTCTACCGCTTCGGCCTGAAAACCTTCTATCCGGATTACTATACATATAACACCGGAGACGACCCCACGCTTATTTATCGCTACTTCGTGCAGCAGAACACAAGCGTAGACACTATAGCAGACTGGCTTAATCACCATAATGAAGGTGCATTAAACTATAAAGGAGAATAAGATGAAAAAAGTTGCTTTATTTATTTTATGTGCAGTACTGTGCATGAGCATGATAGGCTGTGGCTCAAAAGCCGATCAGCCTATCACAGAGACTAAAGAGCCTGTGGAAAACGTTGAGCCCACTGCCACACCTGAACCTACTCCCAGTCCCTACGTTGAGCCTGAACTTACCCCTGCCGGTGCCGTCCTCTTTGACGGTAACGAGCTTGCAAGCGGTTCCTTTACTCAGGACGGAGTACGCTATGTAAAGCTCTCTGAGGCTGTCCAGGCCATTGGAGCTACCCTTGAACACGAGGACAAAAGCGAGGATTTTGCTTTCGACTGGCGGCTTGGACGTGTGTCCTTAAAGGCCGGCAATGCAAATGTTAATTACTTAGGCACCGACATGGCAATGGAAACTCCTGCTATTCACTGCTCCGCTCAGAACGACCTCTATGTGCCTGTGGAGTCATTCTGCGAGGCTACACAGATAGGTTACTACTACGATGAGGAATTTGACACTATCTACTGCACCCCTGCCAGCGGCAACTGGGAGCTGCCTGAGGGCTATGACGTGCCTGTTCTCATGTACCACTGCATAGACTGGTCTCCCAACCCAAATGCAAACCTTATGGTTGACCCTCCCACATTTGAAAAACAGCTCCAGTACCTGAATGAAAACGGTTACACCACTATCTGGTTTGAAGATCTGTGGAATATAGAAAACATTGAAAAGCCCGTTATCATCACCGCCGATGACGGCTATCAGGATAACTTCCTCTATATGCTGCCTCTTCTGGAGCAGTATCAGTGCAAGGCTACTGTGTTTATAATTTGTAGCAAAATGGGTGAAGCTCCTGCATTGCACATGAGCGCCGAACAGGCAAAGCAGCTTAGCGAGTCCGAATATGTATCCATACAGAGCCACACAATGTCCCATGAAAAACTAGACACTTTGTCCTACGAATCCCAGCAGGCGGAAATGGAAGAGTCTAAGCGTTTTATAACAAGGCTCACAGGTAAAGAGCCTATGGTTCTCTGCTACCCCTCTGGAAATCAGAATGATGATACCCTTTCAATGCTCAATGACTATTTCAGATTCGGTGTTAAAATGTTCAGAGAATACGGAACTTTAAACAACACTTATAACACAAGTGACGATCCTGCTCTCGTATATCGTTACTTCATAGAAAAGCAGACTCCTCTGAGCACCTATGGTGAATGGATAGCCCACAGAAACGAAGACTCTAAAAACTTTTCATCATAACTAATACTAACAGATAAAACCCGACATGACGAAAGTCACGTCGGGTTTTTGCGTTAACTGCTAAATATCAGTAATTTATCTCTTCACCCTTGAATTTTACTAAACTTATTAACACGCTGATTATGAGCATCAGCAGAGATACTGCAACTACTGCAGTATAAGCCCTTGACGTTTCCGATAGCAATACGCCGCTAATAATTATTGCTTTTTAATCTGTTCGTATAGAGGGTTACTTGTGTTACTGCTGATAATAATTTTCACAGTGTTCCTCCTGTATGCTATATAATTTCTTTTAGCAATTCTAAAAAATTCGAAAGTTTTCAACATAAAAATAGCAGGAAGTCAACTGAACTTTCCTGCGCTGATTGAGCCTTATGAAATTAAGTTAGAGATTGACTTTATATATATTTACTTTCTGCTCTCCAGCAGGATCTATCACGTTGTCAGGAATTAAGCAGCTCTCTATAAACTGCCCACCCAGATTTTCACAGGTTCTCAAACCTCCCGCACTATCCACAGGACAGGCAATTATCAGATAATCCATACCGTGCTTTTTAGCCTGTTTAAAAAGCAGCTGGCAGGCTTTAGCACCGTACCTATGACCGTGAAATTTATCATCAATATAAAGGCTGATATTACCGAAAGAATAGCTCTCTTCATTGTTCCCGACGAGAAACCGACACTTTCCAACAATAGTCCCATCCGGTATACAAACATCAAAATAGTATGCCGGCAGTCTAAATGTTTCCGCCTGGCCGTCACACATTTTTGTTAATCGCAAAGTAATATTATCCAAATACAAATCAGACACATCATAAAACAAAATATTACCTCCTAAAAATAAAAACAGGCAGTTCCAAAAAATTTTGGTTCTGCCTGTTTTTTATCTTTCTGTATAACGCTCTATCTACTCGGGCGCCTTACAAACATATAACCAAATTCAATAGTGTTTGCTAAAGAATTAGTAATTCTCCTGTCTAACCTCGAAGTAAGACTGGGGATGATTGCAGACGGGGCAAACTTCAGGAGCCTTGGTGCCAACTACAAGATGTCCGCAATTGCGGCACTCCCAAACATGAACACCGCTCTTCTCGAATACCTCAGCAGCCTCTACATTGTGGAGAAGCTTGCGGTATCTCTCCTCATGGCTGCGCTCGATAGCAAGAACGCCACGGAACTTTGCTGCAAGAGCTGTGAAGCCCTCTTCCTCAGCTTCAAGAGCCATACGCTCATACATATCGGTCCACTCGAAGTTCTCGCCCTCAGCAGCGTGCAGGAGGTTCTGAGCAGTATCTCCAAGCTCGCCCAGTTCTTTGAACCAGAGTTTTGCGTGCTCTTTCTCGTTGTCTGCAGTTTTGAGGAAGATAGCAGCTATCTGCTCATATCCTGCCTTCTTAGCAACAGATGCGAAGTAGGTGTATTTGTTTCTTGCCTGAGATTCTCCGGCAAATGCTTCCCAAAGGTTTTTTTCGGTTTTAGTACCGGCGTATTTATTACTCATAATAACTCTCCTCCTAAAATTAAATATAAAAGCCAAAAATAAAAATTTTTAACATTATAAATATTATACACTTTTAGCTTTTTTTAGTCAAACAAAATAAGTAAAAAGCGTGAATAAGATTCAAGTACAAAGCATTCATATAAAAGGACATACTAAAGGAAAACAATTTCGCGCTTTAGACTAAACCGAAAACAAAGGTTAAAAGAACTAAATAATGCTTCGATAAAATAGCAACTAAAAATTAAAACTGTTTCGAGAAAATAAACGAACTAACACCCAAAAAGGAAAATTAAAGAAGCCTAAAAGTTTTCAACAAAATCAGTAAAAAATGTTAATAACTTTCATCAGTTTTAAAAAAAGCAAAAAACTTGATTGTATTTCACGCTCTGCAGTCGATTCTTTTCCCGCTTCATCCATAACTTTTTGAGGTTAAATCCCAG
>SAMEA104404097__coassemble_197_pt1 | contig 64016 bp, 66 predicted proteins | sample SAMEA104404097__metabat2_high_PE_037 | metagenome-assembled genome bin SAMEA104404097 (sample SAMEA104404097) | Balaenoptera acutorostrata | reverse complement strand
CCAGTTGACCATTCCGCCCAAATGCGGTAAACTGGCTACATGTTGGATTTGACATTACACTTAAATCTTAACGCAAAAGAAGACGAGTAAGCAACCCCTTTCGGGGAAACTTACTCGTCTTTTTTCGTGGGCCTATTTTGCAACAGGCCCTGTTCGAAATACAAGGAGCGTGATTCCCAAGTTTATTTAAGCCGATTTATTAAGTAGTATAACGGCAAATAAATGACCGGGTACAATTCCCCAGGGCTTGTGCCCGGTTTCAAGATAAAAGTCATAGGAGGCATCAATTGACAAGTTTTACTCCCCAGAAAGCATATAAACTGGTGTTCAAGAATTATCCCGATGTAGTTGACGCAGAGCAGATGAGCGAAATGTTATCCATTAACATCAAGTCTGCTTACAAGCTGCTGCAGAATAACGAAGTTAAAAATTTTAAGATTGGACGTAAATACCTGATTCCCAAGGTCAACATACTGGAGTATCTGGAAATTATAAACCGTTCCAATTAATTCGATTTGCATAATGGACAGGACCCGGACTTTGGTTTACAATGTGAATACCAACAGAAAGGGTCCTGTGTTTTAAAGGAGGTTTACAATTTTGGTACCAGGATACCTTTATGAAAAAAATAATAAATATTACATGGTCCTCGATTTGAGGGACGAACATGGAAAACGAAAAATGAAATGGATTTCTACCGGTCTGCCTGTTAAAGGCAATAAGCGCAGAGCTGAAAACATGCTGCAGGAGACCCGCAGAAATTACGAAAACCCTGAGCAGGTCCCGGATGATGATATGCTGTTTTCAGAATTACTTCTAAAATGGCTTGCCATTATGAAACCGAAGCTTGCAGTTACTACCTACGCCTCTTACGAAAACTCTGTACATAAGATTATAGTTCCATACTTTAAGAAGGCGAGAATTAAACTCTCTAAGCTCACTTCCATGCAGCTGGATGAGTTTTATACAGAGCAGAGCCAGCGGGTCACTCAGTCCACAGTCCTGCACTATCATGCCATTATTCATAAGGCACTTAAATATGCCTGCAAGAATAAGCTCATAATAAGCAATCCTGCCGATGATGCAGAGCGGCCTCATCCTCAGAAATTTGAAGCCAACTTCTATAACAGTGAAGAAATCACAGAGCTTTTTCAGATTGTTAAAGGTACTAAGCTTGAGATTCCGGTCTTGCTTGCAGCCTTCTACGGGCTTCGCCGCAGTGAGGTGGTGGGCTTAAAATGGTCTGCCATTGACTTCAGTCAGAATACCATCAGCATTAAGCATACGGTCACGACCTGTTATATAGGCGGCAAAAGAGTTACTACTGCAATAGACCGCACTAAGAACCTCTCAAGCAACCGAACACTTCCCCTTGTGCCTGAGGTTAAGGAAAGACTGCTGGCGCTTAAAGAGGAGCAGAAGGAAATGCACCGTGTATGCAAGAGAAGCTACTGCAAGGATTATCTTGATTACATATGTGTAGACCAGCTTGGAAATCTCATTAATCCCGACTACATTACAGAGGCCTTCCCTAAGCTTCTTGAAAAGAACGGACTGCGCCGCATTCGCTTCCACGATCTTCGCCACAGCTGTGCCTCACTTCTTCTTGATAATAATGTTCCCATGAAGGAAATTCAGGAATGGCTGGGACACTCTGACTTCTCTACAACAGCAAATATATACTCACATCTTGAGTATAAGGCGAAAATTTCTTCCGCAAATGCCATGGCTGAGGGCCTTAGCAGCGCTCTTAATAATTTGAAATAATTTTACTGAAATTCTTTTCTCTATATAATTTTATGCCTTTTCTAACATTTTTCTAACATCAAATTCATTAATTAAATTGCTGTTTTTGGTGAAATAAGCAATTTTTATAAAGCTATAATTTGTCTGTAAAAATGCAGAAAAACGGCTTAAACCCCGTTTTAAGCCGTTTTAATGGCGGAGAGCAAGGGATTCGAACCCCTGTGAGGTTGCCCTCTAACGGTTTTCAAGACCGCCCCGTTATGACCACTTCGGTAGCTCTCCATATTGTGTTATTATATTATACTTAATAAACGGCAGTTTGTCAATCCCCGAAGACAATTCTTTGTCTTCGGGGATTGACAAATCAGTCTTCAACCTCAATATCCAGTCCCAGTTCACTTGGTAAAAATCTGGGGCAGACATTTTCGGAAAGCCCCAGAACAGATGAGGCAAGCTTTGTGCCTATCTGCACAGCTTCTTTCATGCTCTTGCCGTAGCTCAGACCCACAGCTGCTCCGGCGCAGAATGCGTCACCGGCACCGGTGGTATCCTGAACTTCAACCTTGTTTGCAGGGCAGATTCCCTTGTCGCCGTTCATGTCCGCGTATACTGCGCCCTTGCTGCCCATGGTAACTATCATAGAGGGAATGTGAGCGCTCTTGACCTTTGAAGCCAGCTCTTCGCACAGCTCTTCAGGTGTCATGTTGGAGTAGTCATCTAAAAACAGCATTCCTGCCTCCTGCTGATTGCAAACAAAGCAGTCTATGGACTGGAAGAAGTCTCTGCGCTGAGAAGCAATGCTCATGTTTGCAACAACAGCATAAACAGGCTTATTGTACTTTTTAGCATACTTAAAGACCTGCTTTACAACTTCCTTTTCCAAATCTATCTCAAGCACTATGCTGTCGGCATCGGCAAAGATTTCGTCTCCTCTTGCCTCCAGTATCTCAAGCATAGGCTCCATGTTTGGGCGTTTTGAGATAGAAGCCATAATGTCTCCGTTGTTATTGAAAACAGCCAGCCATTTACCCATGCTGTCTGGAGCGGAGACTATATATCTTGTGTCAACCTTATGGTTATTGAGTTTATTTACAACCTCTGCGCCCTGAGCATTATCATCAACCATGCTGACGAAGCGAGGTCTAAGCTCAAGATTGGCTATATCTTCTGTTACATTGCGACCCACGCCGCCGTGGACAGTTTCCACACGGCCGGAATTTCTTCCACCGGGAATATACTTGCTATCGGGAAAACCCTTAACATCTACAAAAACATTTCCTACTACAACTATTGGCATATCTTTTCACCTTTCCATTTCTGCTCTTTTGAATGCGTGTAGCCAGTCGGCCTTTATGTAATATATAATCAAAAATATTGTACTCAGGCACCATGTGAGCGGATATACCCAGTTAACAACATTTATTGTTTGGAAAATAGGCACCATTATCTTAATGAAGCACACTCTGATAACGCACCAGAAGCTAAGCATTGCCACCATCGGGACAACAGCCTTGCCTGCGCCTCGCAGTACCGCCGAAAATCCGTGAGTGGCGGCAAGCAGGCAGAAGAAGAGAGAGCAAATTCTCGCCTTGTCAACGCCAAATGCTATGGCCTCAGGCTCGGAAGTAAAGGCACCTATAAGGTATGGAGCAAGCAGGAATATTGCAACGCCTATAAGCTCGGCTATAAGCAAGGTGCATATAATACCGAATTTTGCCCCTTTTTTCGCTCTGTCATACTCTTTTGCACCAAGATTCTGTCCCACAAAAGTGGTCAGGGCTATGTTAAAACTTGTAATTGGCAGGAAAGCAAAGCCTTCAATCTTGCTGTAAGCACCGCAGCCGGAAACTGCCATTTTTCCGAATGCGTTAATATTGGACTGAACCACCACGTTAGCTATTGCAATAACAGAGTTTTGCAGTCCTGAGGGCAGTCCGTATTTTATAATAAGTTTCAACATTTCTTTGTCAAAACCTATTTTCTTAATTGAAATTCTGTATTCCTCTTTTGTGCGCATAAGTCTTGCAAGGCAGAGGAAAACACTTATAAACTGAGAAATTACGGTTGCCAAGGCTGCACCGCCTACCCCTGTTTTGAGTACGCCTATAAACAGCAGGTCGAGGAATATGTTCACAAGGGAAGAGATCACCAGATATACAAGGGGGTGCTTGCTGTCTCCCACAGCCTGCATTATGCTTCTGAGCACATTGTACATTATAAGGCTGAGACTGCCTGCAAAATAAATTCTTATATACTCAACGGACAAATCCATAACTTCAGCAGGAGTTCCCATCAAGCGGAGAATACCCGGTGTCAAAGTAGTGCCTATCACCGTCAATACAACACTTACCACCAGATTAAAGGCAATATTGGTGTGTATGGCAAGCTGCATTTTTCCCGTTTCTTTTGCACCGAAATATCGGGATATAACCACACCTGCTCCAACTGCAATTCCCTCGAAAAGACTTATCATCAGGAAAATCAGTGTACCGGTGGCGCTGACGGCGGCGAGAGCATCATTGCCCAAAAGTCTGCCTACAATCAGTGCATCGGCGGTGTTATACAGTTGTTGAAACAGATTTCCTATAAACAGCGGCACAGCAAAGGCAATAATATGTCTACCTATTGGTCCCTCTGTCATTCTTGTTTGCGAAGTTTTTGTTTTTTCCATTCCTGCTCTTTTCCTCATCAGCAAAATTGGTGCTCTAATTGAACCCTTAATTTACACAAATTTTATTTTTTATTATAATATTTTTAAGTATTTACTGTCAACCATCATAAGCACTAATATTCATGTGCTAAAATCGCAGTTAAACGGCACTTTTCTCCATTATTCGTTTATTTTACAAATTTCCAAGTTTATACAAAAACAGCACTCTTTAGTCAAGGCCGTATAAGACTTTGGCTTTAAGCGCTGTTTTTATATTATTTGCTTTGCTTTAATTTTATGAACAAATCTTCACTGACTGTCCGAAATATCTTCCATTCTCACTACCTCCGCTCTCAAGGCTTCGGCATCCTGCGGTTCATGGCTTATGATAAGGGTAGGTTTTGCAGCAGTATATTTTTTCACGGCTTCAAGACACTTTTTCCGACTCTCAGTATCCAGTCCTTTAAAAGGCTCGTCCATGAGAATTAACTCTGATGGAAATATCAAACACCTTGCCAGTGCTACTCTGCGCCGCATACCGCCGGATAGCTCCCCAGGCAGTTTATCCAGTACCTTTTCTTCGAGGGAAAGTGCCGAGAGCAGTTCCCCTGCCTCTTTATAGTCTAACTCTTTTTTCACCAGTTTCAGATTTTTATAAACCGTGAGCTGTGGAAAGAGTCTGTCCTCCTGATACATTACCGAAATTCTTGTATTTTCGTCAATTCCCGAAATTTCACCGGAATCAGGCTTTATAAATCCCAGAATCAGGTTTAAAAGTGTGGTTTTACCTATGCCGGATTTTCCCAGAAGTACAAGGTGTTTTCCCTTTTCCAAGGTAAGATTTAAGTTATTTATAACCGCTTCATCTCCGTAGGAAAAGCAAAGGCCTTTTATTTGAAGCTTATCCATTTTCACTTCCCCACTTTCCGGTTGCCCTGCGCATAAGGTAACTGAATAGCTTTTCTATAATTACCGACAGCACCACAATTACAGCAGTCCATGCAAAAAGTTCGTCAGTTTCCAGATATACCTTTGCATTGTGGAGCTGACTGCCTATGGAATTTTTAGGAATAGCAATAACCTCCCCTGCAATTCCAGATTTCCACGCAAAGCCCAGAGCCACCTGACTGATTGACAGCAGGTGTGGCATAACCGCCGGAAGATAGACCGCCTCTACGGTCTGGAGTTTAGAAAGTCTAAATGTTTTTGCAGCCTGCAAAAGCTTAATATCAGCACAGTTAATCCCTGTATAAACGGCACTCCACACCATCGGCAGAACCATAATAAAAGAGATGAATGTACTCAGTCTCTTTCCGCTTATCCACACAAGAGCTAAAATCACAAATGATGCAACAGGGGTTGCCTTAACAATGCTCATGGGAAGCTGTAAGATTTTATAAACAATTTTCCAACGTGCGCTTAAAATGGCAAGTATTATTCCACAAACAAGTCCAAGGAGAAAGCCTGTCATTATCCGCACAAAAGAACTTCCCACAATGAGCCAGAAATTTTTCATCACAACAAGCTGAGTAAGTTTTTTCCAGACAGCAAAAGGAGAGGCCAAAAGCAGGTCTCTCCCAACGGCGTAATAAGCCAGCTGCCAGAGGCAGAGCCAGAACAGCCCTACCCCCAGAAAGCCAAGGGCTTTTTTTACGCTTTTATTTTGCATTGTAGTAAAAATCAGCTTCGGGAAGCTTTCCGCCCACAGATGCGGGATTTGCTTCATAGAGTATGTTGAGGAACTGCTCGGCAATGCTCTTCATCTCGTCCCCTGCCACAAAAACAATACTACACTGAGGAATTGCTTTTTCAGCTATTGGAGCGGCAGGAATGATGCCGTAATTGACAGCAAGTTCTGCTGCCTGAGCTAAGGTTTCCTCAGAATTTGTGAAGTTGACAGACTGCTCATAGCTCTGGAGGAAACGCTCCACAGCCTCGGGATTTTCTTCTGCAAACTTTTTCTGTACCAGAACACAGCCCATAGTTATAGCGCTGTTTTCGCCAAGCTTCTCCCATTCCTCGTTAAAGTCAAAGGCTATACGGAGATTCTCATTTTTAGCCATAGCAGCAGTTACAAAAGGCTGAGGCAAAACGGCAATTCCCTCACCCTCTGCAAGAAGAGCAGCAGCTTCTGCGGCTTCTGCCTTAAACTCGATAGTCACGTCTTTTTCAGGGTCAAGACCGTTTTTAGTAAGTAAGTATTTAAGTGCATATTCAGGTGTAGCGCCCTGACCTACGCAGTACACTGTTTTACCTTTAAGGTCTGCGACGGAATTTACGCTCTCGCCGTTTTCCACACAGTAGAGCACACCAAGGGTATTTAAAGCCAGAAGCTGAACTGCGCCCTCAGTTTTATTATACAGCACAGAGGCTACATTGGTGGGAACTGCGGCTATATCAAATTCGCCCTTAATAATGCTGCCCAGGATTTCATCGGGAGAGCCTGCAAGGGTGAACTCATAATTGTCGGCGGTTTCACCTTTTTCAGCCAGCTCCATCAACTGAAGTGCGCCAAGAGCTGTTGGGCCTTTTAAAACAGCAACTTTAACATCTGCCTTTTCTTCTGCAACAGGTGCTTCGGAAGGTACAACTTCTTCGTTCTCTTCCGGAACGGCTGTGGGCTGAGGCGCCTCCGTTGAGCCGCAGGCAGCCAGGGCAAAAACCATGGTTAATGCCAGTAACATAGATAGTAACTTTTTCATAATTTATCCTCCTGTTTAAATCGGTTGCAGATTTTAATTTCTGCTCCGTTTTTAACTATTTTACCTTCATTTTGAAGTTCTGTCAGCGCTCTGTAAAGGCTTGCCCTGCTCACGCTGAGAGAACGGGCAAGAGCGGCATAACCCATAGCAATTTGAACCTCTCCGCTGTCGTTCGCCTGACTTAAAAGCCAGTTCCAGACCGCATTTCCAATGCTTGGACTGGTAAAGGAATCTATTTTTCGGTTCAAAAACTGAATTCTACCGGAAAGAAAACTGATATAGCTCAGTGCGGTCTGGGGGTATTTTAAAAACAGTTCTTTAAGCTCACTACCGGATATGAACAAAATCAGGCTCTGTTTTTTAGCAACAATACTGGTCACATATTCCTCCGCCGGAGAAAACAGTGCCGCTGCTCCGAAACAATTGCCGGGCTTTAACACATTGAGAATTGCACCGCTTTCGTTATATACGGCAGCTTCGCCCTCTAAGATAACTCCCAGAGATTTTATGAAATTGTGCTGAGTGTAAATCGGCTCTGCCTTTTTGAAGCTGCCGGTGACGAATGAAGAAAAAATCTCTTCCCTGTTTTCTTCCGGCAGTGCCTCATACAAAAAGCAGTTCTTCAGCACCTGTTTTTGCTTTACATCAAGTTTCACGCCCCTGTCTCCTGTCTCATTTGATACACTTTATATTGATTTTAGTACATAGTATCTTTTTTGTCAATCGCCGCTTTTACCAAAAATATAAGGTTTAGCTACAGTTTACAAGGGATTTTTCGTCCATTTTATTTATAATTTTCCTCATAACTTCCCCCACTATTTTCATATACATTGACTACGAGAGTATGGGGAGTGGTTTATGTGCGTACAAATATCGAAGAACGCGCCTGTGAGGTAGCTGTATATTTAATCGAACACCAAGCAACCGTCCGTTCTGCAGCCTCACGGTTTGGAATATCCAAGTCCACTGTACATAAGGATTTGACCGAGAGGCTGCCCCGAATAAATCCGGGACTTTACAGACAGGTTAGAAAATTGCTGGATATCAACAAGGCCGAGCGCCACATAAGGGGCGGTCTTGCCACAAGGCGAAAATACAAAGGCGAATAAAAAGCGGGCGCTAAAGCAGCTTTAACAACTGACTTTAACGCCCATTGTAAATATCGTAAAACAGCAGAATTATCTCCTTTTCGCTGAAGTTTAATCCAAATTATATCTATAAAAGTGCTAAACTTGTGTAAAAATTTCAAGATAAAGTGATATAAACGCCTATTTCAAAGTAAGTTTTAAACAAAAAGCGTAAAAAAGGGTCTGTTGCAAAATAGACCCACGAAAAAAGACGAGTAAGTTTCCCTAAGGGAGTTGCTTACTCGTCTTCTTTTGCGTTAAGATTTAAGTATCATGTCAAATCTAACACTTAGCCAGTTTACCGCATTTGGGCGGAATGGTCAACTGGTATTATCACTGAATTCTGAAATTTTATTACCGGAGAACGCACCGGTCCGACTGACAAGGCTCCAGCTTGAGGAACTGGATTACAGCAGACTGTATGCAGCCTATTCGTCTAAAGGACGGAAATCGAAAGTCGACCCATCGGTACTGTTCCAGGTAATTGCCTACGCCTACCAGTGCGGGATTTATTCCTCCCGCAAAATCGAGGAGGCCTGCCGCAGAATTTGCATTCTGCGACATACCCTTTCATATTCTTTTCTTAGGCTTTCTGTGTCCTCTATGCTTGGAGTTCTCTTTTTTCAAGACTCCATTGGGAAAATATATGTTTTCATAGTCAGGGGAAAAAAATCCGAACCCAACCCCAATTCTGAGGATTCGGTTCGGATTATATGTTTCTGGTGCGCGAGGCGGGACTTGAACCCGCACGTCCGGAGTGGACACTAGAACCTGAATCTAGCGAGTCTACCAATTCCACCACTCGCGCATATGTTATTCATTTTTAACGCTTGATTATAATATCATTAGTTTCTGTAATTGTCAAGCCTTTTTTGGGAAATCATGTTTAAATTTGCTCTTTACTTATACATTGGCAAATGCTATATTTATAGTAGACGATACATCTATGAAAAGGAGCGATATAATTGCAAATAAACCGTGTCGCCATAAAGCGAAAGTCGCAGGAGCTTATCCGTGTTCATAAGCCCTTACCTATTTATGCCGGTCTTATCATGCTCGCCTTGGGAATTGTCACAAGTTTTCTCTCCGCTCGTATGGTTGGATTAAATTTATCTACGACAGAGATCGAACAATACTTAAAATATGTTCAGGAAGGCAATCTTGAATTTGCCATCCGACTTCTGGACAGTTTTAAACCTACTCCTGCTGCCACAGCAATTAACGCTGCGCTGCAGATAATAACTGCCGTTGTCAATTTCGGTTTCATTATATTCCTTATGAATGTAGTGAGAAATACAGCTCCTTGCCTTGGCAACCTGCTTGACGGCTTCGGAATGTTCTTTAAGGTAGTCTGGCTCAACATTTTAATGTACATCTTCATCACCCTCTGGACTATGCTCTTAATCATTCCTGGTTTTATTGCAGCTTACCGCTATCGTATGGCAATCTATATATTGTTAGACAACCCGAAGATGTCGGCAATAGCCTGCTTGAGAGAGAGCAGCCGCATGATGAAGGGGCACAAGGCAGAAATGTTTGTATTCGACCTCAGTTTCTTCGGCTGGTATTTCCTTAGTGCTATTCCCTATCTGGGATATTTGGTACAGGTATGGACTATACCATACATCAACCTGTGCTACGCTGTGTATTACGAGGCTTTGAAGAACTGCCCCACAGATGCTCAATTTACAGAATTGCCTGAATCCAGCGACAACTCCACACCACCTGAATTATGATATTAAAAAATCCGGTACTAAAAAGTACCGGATTTTTTATCAATACATCATTGAGAACAGTTGTGGTTTCGGTTTATATTTAACGCCAGAAACAAGTCCCATAGCCGCAAACATGGTCATCATCGACGATCCACCGTAACTAAAGAAGGGAAGCGTAATACCGATAACAGGGGTAATTCCTATGCACATACCAACGTTAACAAGCGTCTGGAATATAACAGATGAAGCAACGCCTATGCAAAGCAGCATATCAAAAGTTCTGCCGGAATGAATACCGACTTTGATGCAATGCACAATTATAATTATAAGCAGAAGCAATACAAGCAAGCATCCAATCATTCCAAGGGTTTCTCCTATTCCGGAGAAAATGAAGTCTGTGTGCTTACCGGTAAATATAACCGGTCTGTGATTTTCATCAATTCCCGTCAAACGCCCTGATGCAAGAGCCAGTTTACTTTGGTTTGTCTGCCACAGGATACCGTTACCATCAGGATCAACGCTTGGGTCGTAAGGAGCAATAAGTCTTTTCTTCTGGTAATCATGGAGAAAATAGTTCCACAGAAGCGGTACCGACGCCGCCACCACTGCTCCGCCGATAGCAAACCAATACATCTTTACTCCGGCGGCAAACATCATGGTAATGAAAATGCACAAAATAATTGAAGCACTACCAAGGTCAGAAGAAACTACAACTATAAGACCGAAGATCAAAAGGAAATGTGCTGCCATCTGTACAAGAGACATAAAAGAATTCAAATCTTTGTATTCTTTTAGATACGTCATTTGCTTTGCAGCAACTATTATATATATAACCTTTATGATTTCTGAGGGCTGAAAACCGATTACACTACCGAAACGTATCCAGCTCTTATTACCTGTACCGTCATCACGACCGAAAATAACCAATGCGACCAGAAGGCCGATATTTATAAAAGTAAGCAGCTTCCACTGATTACCGAGAAGGTCTGCGTCAATAACTGTAAGAAGAATGAAAGCGCCGATACCAAGGAACATTGAAATAATCTGGATTATAATGTACTTACTTGGTGCTGATACGTTTGCACCGGCAGCATGCATACCGGAAGTAACCACATATATCATGGTTATACCGTAAACTGCACATATACAGCACATCATAAGCAGGAACATATCTGCTCGCTGAACGAACTGTTTGGCGTAAAATTTTAATTTTTTTATACTAAAACACCGTCCTTCTCGAAATTGGACCCTATATAACCAAATTACAAGTTTTAATTTCAAGATATTTTATCACATAATTGCTCTTTACGCAACGGCATAAAGAGTGTTATAATAACAAAAGTGTAAATTATGAAATAACGGAGTAAGTTATGCCTACATATATAACTAAAAATGAAAAAGAAACGGAAGAATTAGGTGCAAAGTTTGCCAAAAATCTTCCCGGTGGCACTGTTATCGCCATGTACGGCGATTTAGGAGCCGGAAAAACAGCCTTTGTCAGAGGTATGGCTAAAGGCATGGGGCTTACCTGTCGTGTTACAAGCCCAACATTTACCATAGTTAATGAGTATTTAGGTGACAGAGAGCTGATCCATTTTGATATGTATCGGCTTCAGAATGCTGACGAGCTTTTTGATATTGGCTGGGAGGATTATCTCTCCAGAGGTGCGATTTGTGCAGTTGAGTGGAGCGAAAATGTTCGTGATGCCTTTACAGGTGATGAAATCACTCTCACCATTGAAAAGCTTGATGATAGCACCAGAAAGATAACTATTGAGGGGGCTGAAATATGCTGACATTGGCTTTTGAATCATCCGCAAAAGCGGCTTCCGTGGCTCTTTGCGACGGAGATAAACTTATTTCCCAGTACACTCAGTGCAGCGCTCTCACTCACAGCCGCACACTTCTGCCTATGGCAGAGGATATGCTGAAAAATGCTGAATTTTCTTTGAAAGACGTTGACCTTATAGCTGTTGCACACGGCCCCGGCTCTTTCACCGGAATCAGAATCGGTGTATCCACCGTTAAGGGTCTTGCATGGGCAGGCGATACACCTTGCGTGGGTGTTTCTACTCTGGAAGCAATGGCTTGGCACGGTCTTGCAGTTGGCGGCTACATTTGCCCTGTGATGGATGCAAGACGCAGTCAGGTATATAATGCAATATTTGAAATAAAGGACGAAAAACCTCAGCGCATTACAGAGGACAGACCCATATCCCTGTCCGATCTTGCAGAAGAAGTCCGTGCTTTAAACGCACCGGTCTTTCTTGTGGGTGACGGTGCTGAACTGTGTGAAAAGTATTTTAAGGAAAACAATATAGATTGCCGTGTTGCACCTGAAAATCTGCGCTGGCAGAGCGCATGGGGTGTAGCTATGGCCGCTATGGGCAAAACTCTCGGCAATGCTGACAGTCTTCTCCCGGTGTATCTTCGCCTATCTCAGGCAGAACGTGAGAGACAGGAACGCATAAAAAAGGAAAAATAATGTATTTTCTCCCCTTTGGTCGCTTCGGTGGTCAAAGGGGTGCTAATGAATAAATATATTTTGTGCGGAAAGAACTGATTTCAGTCTAAACCGCAATAAGAAAGAAGGAGAACTAGAACATGAGCAAAGTATGCGTATTCGACCATCCTCTTATTCAGCATAAGCTTTCAATCATGCGTGACAAAAGAACCAGTGTAAAGGAATTCCGTGAGCTTGTCTCTGAAATTGCAATGCTGATGTGCTACGAGGCTACCCGTGACCTTCCTCTGGAGGAAGTTGATGTTGAAACTCCTGTTGCTGTTGCCAAGTGCCGTCGCATTTCCGGTAAAAAGCTTGCAGTAGTTCCTATACTCCGTGCAGGACTTGGTATGGTTGACGGTATGGTTAACATGATGCCCAACGTAAAAGTCGGTCATATCGGTCTTTTCCGTGACCCCAAGACTCTGGAGCCGGTAAAATACTACTTCAAGATGCCCCCTGATATTCAGGAGCGTGATGTTATCGTAGTTGACCCCATGCTGGCAACCGGCGGTTCCGCTTCTGCCGCCATTCAGTTCCTCAAGGATGACGGTGTAAAACACATTAAACTTATGTGCCTCATCGGCGCTCCCGAGGGCGTAAAGCGTATGCAGGAGGATCACCCTGACGTTGACATCTTTGTTGCCGCTTTGGACGATCATCTGAACGAAAAGGGTTACATAGTCCCCGGTCTGGGTGATGCAGGTGACCGCATTTTCGGCACAAAGTAATTTTGTGCAGCTAAGTTATCTGAATTTTCAGTTCCTTAATTTTAGAGCAACATTCAGAATTTAAAGAAATACCGTGGAAGGCTTAATATCTAAACCGTCCCCGGTATTTTTTATGGAAAATGCCATACTATATTGGCATTAACTAAAGCTATGACTTACAATGAAAGTGGTATAAACTATGGAAAATTTAAGTAAACGGAAATTTCCTGATATAAGCTCCGCAACGCTGCATATACTGGCTATGTTTTTTATGTTGCTGGATCACGCTTGGGCAACAGTGGTTTCGGGTTCTGAGTGGCTCACAAGTGTTGGCCGTCTGGCCTTTCCTATATTTGCCTTTCTCCTTACTGAGGGCTATTTGCACACCCGTAATTTCAAAAAATATATGCTTCGGCTTCTGCTATTTGCAATCATTTCAGAAATACCGTTCAATTTAATGTACGGCGGACAGGCAATATATATTTTCCATCAAAATGTGCTGTGGAGTTTTTTAATTGCTCTGTCCGGAATGTGGTTTATTGACCACATAAAAGAGCGTGGTAAGCTTTGGCTCACAATTATAACTGCCACTTTAACAATTTTGCTTTGTGCTCTATTGGGTCAAATTTTAATGGTGGATTATTACGGTGCCGGCATTCTTATGGTCTTTGTGTTTTATATTTTCCACGGCAAAAAATGGTGGTGTATTCTGGGGCAGCTCTTGGGCCTTTATTTTATAAATATACACCTTTTAGGCAGTATGTATTATACGATTCATATTTTCGGCAGAGAATTTGAATTCTATCAGCAAGGACTTGCTCTTCTGTCTCTAATCCCAATCTGGCTGTATAATGGTCGTCAGGGTCATCACTCGAAAGCTTTTCAATATTTCTGCTACGCCTTCTACCCCGCCCATATTACAATTTTAGTTTTAATTGCCTATTTATTTGGATAATAAAAAGGTACGCCATTTCTTCCCATGAAGAATGACGTACCTTTTTTCATAATACAGAAATTTCAAAAGAAACTTTTAGTCCTTTTTAATTTCTTTATCAATCAGAACCCAAGATATATTTTCCTTATCAGGGGGTAGATTGTTGATAACAACAGGAACAAATCTGTTAGTAACCTCTCCTGTTAGAACACTGCTCTTTACATCGCTTACGTTGTAAGAATATGCAGCCTTATCGGTGGGGAAATAAACTCTGTCATAAAGCTTAAACAACAGTGTTGCGTCCTGACCGGTCTTTTCATCAGCTCTTACAAGAGAAGTTTTAGAATCGGTATAAATTGAGAGAACGCCTTCCCTGTCTTTAAGCTGGTTTGCCACATACACCGCAAAACCGCACACTGCATTGACAGGTCCGGGCGGTGTAGACATTTCTACCGAATACATAAAGTCAGGCATAGGATTACCGCTGGGATCTTTGGGAGCATCCTCCGGCTTCTCCCTCTCTATTACAGGGTGAACAACATCCGCCAGTACCACCTCGTCAAAGCCCATAGCATAAAGCTCACGGGTAAGCTCTACTACATAGTTTCTAACATCTATGCTGTAAGGATCCAGCCAAAGTCCTGCATCGTCTGTATAGACTGAACCAAAGGGAGTTTTAAGCGCCACATTCATGCTGCGGGAAGCATAGGCATTATCTATGCAGCAGCTTATCTGTGCTACAAGATAGGTTCCGCTTTCTTTCAGCTTATTTATGTTTGCCTGTATTCTATCAGAAACCTCAGGAGAGGCAGACATACCATAACCCAGAGCAGCCTGAGACTGGGAGTTAAACATAAGGAGTCCGGAACGTGGCTTCATTTCCAAAACAAGAGCGTTACCTGTTTTAAGACGCTCTGCGTACTCAGCCAGCTTTTCTTCAGTTATATTTTCTGCCGGTACAAATATAGCCCTGAGGGGCTCCACATTTTTTAGTTTGGCAGGTTTTACCTTTGAGTAGTCCGGTGGGTCAAAGACTATTTCGGTGTCAACGGCGGGAAAAGTTTTTTTACCTCCGTCAAGGCCGGTACTGTCTGCGGAACCATTGCTCAAAATTGGCAGCTCGACGGAAACGCCGTCTTTTGTTACGACAGCATATTTCTGCATTCCGTAAAAGCCAACCACAACAAGCGCCAGAACCGCCAAGGCCACCGCAAAAGGAACCAGCGCATAGTTGCGCTTCTTTCGACTGCCTTTGTAAAATTCTGATTTTCTTGCCAAATTATTCTCCTTCCGCTCCGTGCAAACGGAGTTAAGCTCAGCCCTCTATTTTGGCTATACGCCGAATGTGGCGCTCTTCATTTGAAAAGGGAGTATCAAGGAAGGTGTCCACTATTTTAAGCGCAAGACCCTGTCCAACAACTCTGCCGCCCATAGCCAGAACGTTAGCATCATTGTGAAGTCTTGTAGCTTCAGCAGTAAAGCAGTCTGTGCAGAGAGCAGCACGGACACCGGGAACTTTGTTTGCAGCAATGGAAATACCTATGCCGGTACCGCATATTATAATACCTTTTTCAAACTCACCGGAGGCCACAGCCTGGCCTACCGCTCTGCCGTATTCAGGGTAGTCGCAGCTTTCCTCTGAATAGCATCCGAAATCCTTATATTCAAGACCCCTCTTCTCCAGATGAGCCATAACAGCCTGTTTTAACTCAAATCCACCGTGGTCACTACCGATTGCAATCATTTCTTATACCTCCGACATTTTTTTCTTATTTTACCACCATATCGCAAATGGTTCAAGTCTGCGATTTGTAAAAACTTATCTTGTACGATTGCTTTACCATTTTGGGCATGATATAATTACTTTATATTTAAGTAGCCTTTTCCAATTAAAAAGGAGATTTTTACATGGATATTTTAACCATAATATTATATTTTCTTTCAGTCGTTGCATTTATAGTTATTGACTATTTTGTTGCAAGAGAATTTTATATGGCTGCCGCAATGAAGGGGTGGTCGGAGAAGAAATACTTCTGGTTAGCTTTTTGTCTGCTTTTTGTGGGTTACATTTTAGTGGCTGCTCTGCCTGACCGTGGTGGAAGAGACATGTCATCCTTTAACAGTGACGATTTGCCCGATCTTTGAGAGGAGCTGATTTCATGTCAGAACGATATAAAAAACTCTTCACTCTTGAAAAAGACCAGTTTTGTGTCGGCTCGCCTATTATTATCCGTGCCGGCGCACTGCTAATGGATAACTTCTCAAAAAAATTACTGGCTCAACTGAAATTTAAAAATATAGATAACAGAACTGTAAGCTCTGTAAAAGTCAGCATAACCATGCTTGACAGTGCAGGCAGAGTGTTTGGAGACGCTGTCGAATATCAATATTTGGATTTGCACGTTGGCAGAGATGAAGAATTCGGTCAGAAAACAGCTTTTGTTCTTCAAAGCTCCAATGCCCGCTCTTACAGCGTTGCTGTCACTGAGATATTGTTTGAGGATTCTACTCAGTGGATATGGGACAAAAGTCCATGGCAGTCTCTTAGTCCTATGCTAAGTCTTAAAGACGCATTAGGAGATGAAGAGCTTGCCGCTCAGTACCGTATACGCTACGGACTTGACTGTGAGTTTGAACCGCATGAACAGCAGGGACTGTGGTATTGCACCTGCGGTGCAATCAACCATATTGAAGAACGGAGCTGTCACAGCTGTCACCGTGTTTATTCAGCGCTAAAGGATGTAAACGTCAGTTCTCTTCGCTGTGAGTGTTCCGACAGGTTAAAGCTTGAGGATGAACAGCAGCAGGAAGAGGTTGAGTGTACAAAGGAAAAGCGGAAGAAACGCCGTTCTGTATATCTCGCTCTTATACCCATGGTAATTATATTTGCCATTGTCATTGCTTTTGTTCCGGGAGAGGTAAAAAAAGCCCGTGCTTATCAATCCGCTGAAAGCCTGCTTTCTGCCGGTAAGTACGAGGAAGCCGTAAGCGCTTTTGAAGCTCTGGGTAGTTACAGAGACAGTGTAACTCAGGTGAAGAAAAACATTCCATATGAGATTACCCTTAATATTATGCACTGTGCAGAAACGGGTGACCCTGACGGTCTGAAACTCATAGATGTAAGCCCCTCTTCTTTAAACGAAGATGACAACATTTCTCTGATTCTTTATCAGGCCGCCGCAGAACGCTTTGCTTCTTTTGGAGATTACAGGGAGAGCGTTCAGAATCAGGAGCTTTGCCTTTCTGCAATAGATGATATTCATACCGCCGAGCTTCAGGACGAGTACGACAAAGCCGCCGTCCTCTTAGAGGAAAGAAACTATCTTGCCGCAAGAGATGCTTTCCAGCTTCTTGGTGATTTCTCAGACAGTCAGCAAATGGTTTCTGAGGCTATATATCAAAAAGCTCTTTCCCTTTACGCTTTCATAGAAAATCACGATATAAGAAGTGTTTATGCTAAAATCAGCACCGATACTGAGGTACCAACTCAGTTTTCTCTCTCAAAAGATGCCGCACTTGAAAGAGCTGAGGGATTTGTTACTGAGCTGAAAGACACCTGCGGTAAGGACAAAGTGGACATCTCTCTGGACGATGAAGTTCCCGAAGGATTTCTTCCTTATCAGGAAGCTGTGATTAACCTCTTCACTTCTCTTGGAGACTATAAAGACAGTGCAGATTATATTCCAAAAATAAAAGACCTGTGCGATTACACAAAAGGTTTCTTCACGCTTGTAAATTACGGTGATGTGCAGGGGGCATATGACTGGCTGAATGCTTATGAGGATGAGTTTGAAAACAGAGAGCGCTGGATTGAGCTTTTGGAGCTTTATATGCCATTCTGTGATTCATGGTCCTTTGCAACAGGAGATACCACACTGATCCCCACAGCCGCCGGAATGACACAGTCTTGCAAAGAATTCACAAGTTCAGTTGTGGTAGGCCTTGACACCGTTACACTTAGAATACATGTAACTGGTGACGAGGAATATACCTACGAATTTATAACAGAAGCCGGTGAAACCACATTCCGCAACTCTAATAACCCGCCCTATACCTACCTTGCAGCAATTTCCGTATTGAAACGTCTGGCATTTATGAAGTATGATGACTCTGGAACAATGATAAGTTCCTCCGATTATTCAAGAGCCGGTTAAGGTTTGCAAAAGAAATGTAAACATTATCTTATGCCTATTGACTATACCTTAATATGAGCTTAATATTTAGACAATAATATTCACGGAAAGGTCTACGCAGGCATATGAGAGATAAATTTAATAACTTTTTTTCCGGACGTCAGGGTATGGACGAGTTTTCTAAAGCACTTTTCTGGGCTGGACTGATTCTGTTCCTTTTGTCCTCATTTATGGGTGGTTTTCTTAACGGAGTTCCCGGTGCATTTATTCGCTGGATAAGCCTTTTCATGCTTATTTACTGCTTTATCCGTGCTTTTTCAAGACGGCGCAGTCAGAGAGATGCAGAAAACTATGTTTACCTCAATTTTGTTGCAAGACAGAAAAATAAATTTGCAGCCTATAAGGACCGCCGTTCCCAGCGCAAGGACTTCAAGTTCTTCAAATGTCCCGGCTGTGGAACTATACTGAGAGTTCCCAGAGGCAAGGGAAAAATCCACATTAAATGCAAGTGCGGATATACCCTGTACAGAAAGACCTGAAAACTTAACAACAATAAAAACCGCCCGAATTTTCGGGCGGTTTTTATATTATCATTCTTAATTTTTAGATAAGGATACCACGTTTTCTGGCCTCAAAGGTAAGCTCGTCTCTGAAGTTGGGGTGAGCAATAGCGATAAGCTGTTTTGCTCTGTCGCTCAGGCTTCTGCCACGAAGCTGTGCAACACCGAACTCAGTTACAATGTAGTCAACATCGTTTTTGCTGGTAGTGCAGACAGCACCGGTGGTGAGAGTGGATTTTATCTTGCTTATCTCTCCGCCTTTTGCAGTGGAGGGAAAAGCAATAAAGCTCTTACCGCCTCTGGACTGGCAAGCGCCACGGACATAGTCTATCTGTCCGCCGGAACCTGACATATGCTTTGTGCCAATGCTCTCAGAGCAAACCTGTCCCCAAAGGTCAACTTCAAGGGCAGCGTTGATGGAGATAACATTGTCATTCTGGCATATAGTATTGGGGTCGTTTACATAATCAACAGGCATAAATGCGATTGCCGGGTTATCATCAATAAAATCGTAGATGCGCTGAGAACCGTAGGCAAAGGTAGTAACGCTTATGCCCTTGTGTATCTGCTTTTTACTGTTGTTAACAGCACCGCACTCTATAAGCTCAACCATAGAGTCGGTAAACATTTCGGTGTGAATACCAAGATCATGCTTATTTTTGAGAGCCATACCGGTAGCATCAGGCACAGCGCCTATACCAAGCTGAATGCAGGCACCGTCAGGAATACGCTCGGCAATAAGATTTCCTATGGTCTGGCTCACATCGTCAATGACAGTGGGAGGCAGAACAGGCAGCTTGAAGTGAGTCTCAATAAGACCGTCAACCTGGCTGATATGTATCTGAAGTCCGTTTACAGCACGGGGCTGATTTTCATTTACCTCAAGGAAAATGCGCTTGGATTTGTCAAGCATAGCCTCACTGTAAGAGCTGGTGGTGCCAAGGCTGAAATAGCCGTGCTTGTCCATGGGTGAAACGGACACGCAAAAAACATCATAGTCATAGAGGCTGCGCACGTACTTAGGAATATCTCTGTAATATGCAGGGATAAAGTCAGCCCAACCGCCGTTTATGGCCTTTCTTGCTCCACCGCTTGAAAACCATGAGCAGCCGGTTATTTTACCTTTAAGGTTTTGGTCGGCGTAAAATTCAAGGGGATAGACATCGAGAAGTGTCTGAACTTTAACGTCTTTTATTTCATCAGCATACGCTCTTTTTGCAATAGCGGACATTATTTCAGGTGTCTGGGATGCGCCTGCATCCATACCTATAAGCCATCCGCTCTCTACTCTGGCGGCAAGTTCATCAGCGCTTGTAAGCTTAGACTGGTACATCTGCTTAAAATCAGTCATATCTATATCTCCTTTATAGTGTCTTCGTCTGTTTTAGTATTTTGTTTTAAAATTATCTTCTTCTGTTGCGTTTTTTGTGGTCTGAGTACATTGGGTTTGAAGCAATGCGGCTGTCAGACTCCTGCATAAACTTTTTAAGTCGCTCCTCAAACTGCTGGTCACCGGACTGTGTATTGACTCTGCCCTCAGGTGCAGCCTGATTTCTGGGAGCGGCATTCTCTCGCTGAACCGGTCTGCGGTTGTACTGCGCAGTCGGTCTTCCTTCCCTGTTCTGAGGCTCCAGAGCACGTTTTATGGAGAGATTTATTTTTCCATCCTCTGTCACATTCAAAACCTTCACTTTTACTGCCTGCCCCACTTCAAGGTGCTCATGCACATCGCTAACATAGCTGTTAGCAATCTCTGAAATGTGAACCAAACCGCTTTTGCCGTCCGGCAATGACACAAAGGCTCCGAACTTTGTGATTCCTGTTACCTTAGCATCTAAAACGTTCCCTACTTCCAGCCCCATAACGGCTCCTCTCTATCTGTCTCAAAAATAAATATTTTTTCGCCGGGTTTAACCATACCCAGTCTTTCGCGGGCAAGCTGTTCCATTTCTTTAGCGTCCGGTGGATTAGCCAGCTCTTCTTTCAGTCTTTCATTTTCAGTCCTGAGTTGGCATAGCTCCACGTCCAACTCCCCCGACATACGCTGAGTTTTTTTCAGGTTAACCAGCCCGGCTGTAAAAGCCGTCATAGAATACATAAGCAATGACACAACAACAATTCTGAAAACAAGCTCTCGATTACGCATTTTAACCTCTTTCCGGAAATCTGTCCGCATATATTTTATAATAAATCATTATTACATTTTTTTAAAGAGATTTTTTGCTGAAATTCGAAATTTTTTCAATAAAATTTGAAATTGTTTATTAAATTCAGTTAAATGCTGGTAGGCGGAGTTCAAAATCGGTGAAACCAATCGGCTCAGGGCATATAAATATCCTAAAAATCCCAGTAGCGAAGCCGAAAGCTGCCAAAGCCCCAGACGGCAGTCTTCTGAGGCCATGGCAAAAATAAAAAGCGAAACACCGCTCACAAAGACAAAACTAATATCCAGAGCTATTCCTGCCGCTTTGCCCCAATGATTTCTCAGTGGTCGGATAAAGTCGTATAGAAGTCCGGCACAGATTCCAAGAACAATTGCAATTAGGAGCCATATAAGCTCACCGTTAATATTAACTCCCATTCATCCGAAAAGCCTTTTCCATATACTGCCGGATTTAGCGTTTTCCTCATAGCTCAGTTCCTGAATTTGTCCGTGGAGTTCGAGCTGCCCCATATCAAGATCTATCTTCTCAATGTGCAGTCCCTGTCCTCTGATGCTCAGATCACCAAGCGCAGTTGTAAGTACCACAAGATTTTCGTCAAAGCCTGAAACATCATCAACGCCTGTCAGGCTCAATCGCTCTCTGGATTCGAGATTTAAGCTGTGCAGCCTTGCAGGTTGCTTTTCAATTTCATCATAGGCCATTGTTTCACCCCCTTAAAAAATGTATATGCTTTAAGAGGTGAAAATAAAACAAAGCTCTAATACAGTTACAAAATTTTCATGTGATAACTGCTGCCGTTCTTTTGTGGAAAATTTCAGCCATTATCTGAACAAAATCAACTTTATGGAAATTTTCAGAAGTTGCTTCTCTCACTTGCTATATGTTCCTGAGTTTACCTGTAAATTATATCGTTTTAAAAATCACATTTTCGCCTGAGAAACGCACAAAACAGGACGGCAGAGGCCGTCCTGTTTATTACTGCAATACTGCATTTATTGATGGTAATTATTTCTTTGCACCTTCTGCGCCTATACCGAAGTGAAGTTCTTTCATTCCCTCAACCTCGTCGCAAATATCTTTGAGAGCGCAGACTGAGCAGTCTGTGGGTAAGCCCTCCAGAATATGAGTAAGCGTTCCGGTAACATCGTTGGATTTTTTGGCCAACTCTTTCATGGTCTTGAAGTCAAATCCGGGCTTGGTGATGAAGATAACTTTGGCGTTTAACACACTGGAATTCTTTTTATATTCTCTTATGTAGTTTGCGCCAATGGATTTAAAGCTAATACCCTTTTTCAGAGCCTTCTTGCTGACACGAACCTGCTCCCTGTACGATTCAGGGGACATACGAACCATGTATCCTTCCGGGTACACATGGTACTTTGCAAATTCAATGTCTTTAAGAGTTCTGTAAACGGCCTCGTCATCATCGCTGAGAAGCCCCACACGGAGAAGTACTATGCGGGCGAAATCCACATCGCCCTTTATCTCTTTAAGGTCAGGGCCGTAAAGTAAGACCTCGTCCTTATCCACAAGCTCATGGTTTGAGGTATAGAGAACATAGTTAGCGGAGCCCTTGCCCTGGGCGCCCAACTCATAAGCGGCGTCCTTCTGCAAGACCAGTTCGCTGGAGCCAATATCCGTCCAGCAGTTTTTTTCGGAATAATCCCATCTTACGGCGCTGCCGTTCTGGAGCAGTGCCTCAGTATCCTTAATAAGGGAGTTGTATAGTTCCATAAATCAGAATACCTAATCTACTTTCTTAGAATACCAGATCTACTTTCTTGCGGTCGAATATTTCATTCATTCGCATATATACCCATGACAGCAGTTTCTGATCCAAGTTCCAGAAATAAACTACGAACAGGAATCCTGTTGCCACAAGAAGGAATTTCATAAGTTTCTTAAAGAATTTACACATAGTTCTTTATTTGCTCCTTTCCTAAAATGGAGTTTAAATTAAAAGAATTTACTTCTTAGCAAGACCTTTCTGGCGAGCATACTCAGCTGCACCCAGAGCACCCATAAGCTGAGGGTCAGTCTTCAGGTCAACGACTTTCAACTTCAGAACGTGCTCAATAGCTTCCTTCAAGCCGTCGTTCTTTGCGCAGCCGCCGGTAAGGGTAATAGAGTCGGTAGCACCGGCTTTCTTAGCCATAACGAAGCAGCGCTTTGCAACTGCCATTTCGATACCAGCTGCAATCTCATCAATGGGTTTGCCCTCACCGACAAGGGTGATAACCTCAGACTCTGCGAAAACAGTGCACTGAGCAGTTATAGGAATGACATTCTTTGCTTTAAGGGAGAGCTTTGAGAACTCAGGCAGAGTAACCTCGAAAGCACGAGCCATAGCCTCGAAGAAACGTCCGGTACCTGCAGCGCACTTATCGTTCATAGCGAAGTTCTTAACAGTACCGTCGGTATCAATGCTGATACCCTTAACGTCCTGACCGCCGATATCAATGATAGCCTTAACGTCGGGATTAGTTACATGAACGCCCATAGCATGGCAGGAGATTTCGGAGATGTTTTCATCAGCGAAAGGAACCTTGTTGCGTCCGTAACCGGTACCGATGAGGTATTCCAGATCTTTGGAGGTCTTGAGGCCAACCTTGTCCAGAACTTCCTGCATTGCTGCCTCTGCGGACTGCTGTGCATTCATTTTGCTTCTGATGGTGGTATCGGCCAAAATTTTGCCGGTTTCGTCAATAATTATTGCCTTGGTGTAGGTAGAACCAACGTCACATCCGCCGAAGTATTTCATATATATTTCCTCCAAAATATGTATTTTGTTATATAGGACGGAGACCGCCGCCCATAAAATTCATTTTACTTCACTCCTTCGGGGCTTATGACAAGCCCCGAGGAGTTATTAAGCTTCAGATTAAGCTGAAAACTTACATGCAGATATCGTCTTCAAAGTCCACCAGAGACTCATCAATAGGCTCAGCCTGCTTGACAGTACGCATATACTGGCTGACCTTGTCACGCATAGAGCGACGGGAAACGGTACGAGGATCCATAAGGTCATGCTCGACCCAGATCATGTCTATGCCACGAGCACGTCCCTGTTCGTCCAGAATACCCTGAACGGTAGCCATGTTCTTACATGCAACGTTCTGGTACATGATGACCATACGGGCATCCCATGCTTCGCACTGTGCCCACAGCTCGTCAACAACGTTCTGGTAGCCGCCGTTGGTATGACGACGCATAACCATACGCTCATACAGTCTTGCAAGGTCTCTGAGAGCCTCTTCCTTATCCTCAGTCTCAAGCATCTTGGTGAAGTTGAGGGACTCCATCTCGACCAGAACGTTAATGCCCCAGCAGTTGGCAGCCCAGTTGGAGAAGTTGGCGTAATAGTGAGCAGGGCAAGACCAGACGATAGCTCTGTAACGCATCTTGCCGGGATAGGGTTCTTCCTTTCTGTCGTAGGCTTTAAGCAGAACCTTGTTCATCTTCTGCATAGCCTTGAGAGTACGGGGATCTGCGCCACCGTCCATCTCGTAGTTCCACTTACGGAAGAGCTCATACATAGGTCCTATGAACTGAGGATGAGCGGTCTTGTTGATCTCCCATTTCTGCAGCTCGTAGGTGGTCTCTTCGTTGAAGCGCTTAATCTGATTGAAGTAAGCATCCCAGTTCCACTTGGCACCGGTCTGATCTTCAATGAACTTTATGCAGGCTCTGATGTCTTCTGCGCCCATCTGAACAGTTTCCTCATCGTAGTAACGTACGGGGAAGCAGAGGTGGAACACAGGCATATCAGGGAAGCGGCGTGCAAAGTAGGAGGAAGCCATTGTGGAGCCGTCGCAGGGCATGGAGCTTGAAAGGAAGCAGCAGCCCATATGAGGCAGAGCATCAATGACAAGTGCGCCGCACTCGGAGGAAGGAACGGGGCAGGTATCGGAGGGCAGACCGTAGCTTTCAACAGCGTCAATGTAGGGAACGCAGGTGAGCTGGTCGATTTCAGATACCAGGAACACGGGCAGAAGCTGGTGAGGAATACCCAGCAGTTCTGGGAAACCACCCATAATCTGACCCATAGTCATTTCATCGAAAAGAACTGTCTTGCGGCTCAGTTCACGGCAGTTACCGTTTTTCTCATCGCACTTGGAGAGGAACACAAGGTTCTCTGCAACGTAACGGAATATTTCGTAGGTAGCCATGTGGGACAGACGGAGGTTTGCACCACGCAGACCCATCATGCACTTATCTGCAAAGCCGTGGCAGCAGAAGTAGGAAACATACCAGCGATAATAGAACAGACCGTTAAGAGCAGGTATAAGGTCTTTGGAGAAAGTGAGAAGAAGCATACCCCAGATATGAGCCCATTCCTTGAAATCATAGAGGGTATCCTTAACGCCACGCCACTCACGGCGGACAGTGGCCATATCGCCCTTTCTGTAAAGGCGACCAAGATGTTTTTCACCGTTTACAATAAGATCTGCCTTTTCAGCGGCGGACATACTTTTAAACTCGGTAAACTCTTCTTTGACACGACGGACATCATCTTTCATCTTGAACTTCTGTACACCCCAGAAGTGCTTCATATCCGTTTCCTTGATCATATCCTTGACAATACCGAAAACTTCTTTCATGTTTTCGGCCTGTGCCTTCCAGTTTATCTCGTCTTTACAGCGGTAGAAAGAAGGATTCGGATATTTGGGAGCTTTAGCCATTATTTATTTCCCTCCTCTTTGTGAATGCGTTTGATTTCAAGGGACTCAACAAATGCCTGAACACGGGTACGGAGCTGACCGGAGTTACCGTTGTTATAAAGTCGGTCTATGGAAAGGACAGGCCAACCATAGTCATCGGATATAACATGGCTTGCCAGAGCTCTTTCAAAGCCCCAGTAGTCACAATACTTCATCTGCTCATAGATAATGCCGTCGGCCTTGTACTCCTTAGCAAGTCTGTCGGAGGTTTCACGGCGCTGATGAACCTTTTCATCGGATATGTATCTGGGGCACTCGGAAACTTCCATGTAGTGCAGGCATATCTGACGCAAAGCATCTTCATCATTGTGAAGCTCTATGATCTCACGGCCGGGAGTAGAACCGTAGCAATATCTGTCGGATACCACCAGTGCGCCGCAGCTCTCAATGAGCTCGGTAAGCTGAGGATCGTCTATCTCGGAGCCAACAATGGCTACACGAGCACGGAAAGCAGGTTTCTTATCAGGTTTTCTCTGTCTAAGTTCTTCCAAAGTCTCACGCAGATAAGGAAGAATGAGAGATTTCGGGCAGACGTATGTGCAAAGGTCAATAACGTGGAACTCATAACCTGTAATAACGGGGTTATCAGCCTTACGCATTTCCATCATTTCGTTTATGATGCGGCAGACCTCGTTGTGCTCCTCAACAGCCTTGCGGATAGCTGCATCAGAGGTGTCTACACCGTAAGCTTCGGCCAGTCTGTCAAGCACACGCAGGCGCATCTGCTTAACATAGGAATCCAGAGTATAGTCGGTAATTTTGTAAGGCATATCGGTGTGAGTAACAAAGAAATTAGGTTTGTCATTCACATGGAGGATTTCGAAGTGCTCCATTGAACGGTTCATCATGGAGCAAGCGTCCACACCTATCATAGCGTCCAGGAACTGATAGCCGCCTTCAATAGCACGTTCCAGAAGGGATCTGGAGAACTCACATGAGTAGTTGGACATATAGTAGGTAGCAATATCTATGGAACCGGTTTTAGGTGCGCGAAGACGTACTGAGAAGCAGTTATCGACGTTGAGCAGAACTTCGGGAATGTGGAAACAGGTATATCCTATTGCCAACTTTCCATCGTCCTGAGCCTGTTTAACCAGCTCATTGTCGGCGTTCTCAAGCAGTTTTTCAAAGTAGATCAGATGCTTAAGATCTTTCAAATGTTACACCTCTTCTTTTTAAAATATTTCTATTCTCTGGAGTGCTTCCGTCACTCCCTTGAGCATTGCAGAATCCGCGGGCAAATCCATAACGCTCTTGCCTTTTATTTCATTTGCAGCAAAAGTATCGTCCGCAGGGATAAATGAAAGTATGTCCACGCCGGGAATAGTCATAAGATCTTTCAGTTCCGGATTGGTCATACGGTTCACTATTGCGCCGATCTTATCATAGGAGATAAGCTCATCGGCCACATTCTTAATGGTTGTGACGACCTGGCCGCCTTTCTTGCTCTGGTCAGTTATCAGCAAGAGGTGGGTAACCTTTTCCATCACACGGCGTTGGATTTGTTCTATACCGGCTTCGCCGTCAATAACGACGTAATCAAAACTGTTAGCGAGAAGGCTTATAACTTCTTTCAGGTATGAGTTAACCTTGCAGTAGCACCCAGAGCTTTCAGGCCGGCCTATTGCCAGAAAAGCAAACCCAGGCATTTCAACCAGTGCGTCAAAAATTCTGAAACGTGCTTCGCTGAGAAGTTCAAGAGCTTCCTTTGTCTCTCCGTTTTCAACGCTGTCCACAATACTCATGCGAATATCGTCCAGTGTCAGATCAACATCCACGCCAAGAGCAACGGACAGGCCAACAGCAGGGTCGGCGTCTATTGCGAGTATTTTTTTATCCGGGTATTTTTCAACAAGCAGTCTAACAATAGTAGCTGAAATGGAAGTTTTTCCCACTCCGCCTTTACCTGCAACCGTAATTATCTTGGCCATGTTATCCATGTGCGTCCCCCCTAATGATTATTACATCTACGCATATTGTCTATGCTTTGTTAAGGTTATTTTAGCACGCCACCATAAAATATGCAAGATAAACACATAGAATTTGTACACAAAGCTATTTTTAGTACATTTTGCTCAAAAAACTCCACCTTTCGAGCTATTCTTGTTTAGACAGCAGGCTATTTTTGTAAGGATTTCATCAGTTATTGTCTGCTTTTTATGGTCATTTTTGCCAAAAAACTAATTCTGGCTAATCATTTGCACGAAAGAATCGTTTGTTTGGATTGCTGTTTTTGGGCATAATAAGCAATTTGAACAAAAAAAGACAGTACCCATCAAATGATAGGTACTGCCTTTTAAAATCAGCACTGCTTCATCAGTCTTATAAAGAACTCAACTGAGCGGTGGATAACATCCAGACGGATCCTTTCGTTGTTTCCGTGAATTGTTGCACGTTCCTCAGCGGTAAGGTCCATAGCTGAGAAGCGGTAAACTTTATCGGACAGGTCTCTGTAATGGCGGCTGTCAGAGCACTGTATCATAAGATAAGGAGATACAATGCAGTTGCCCCACGTGGCGGAGACTGCGTTTTTAACTCTCTTCCAACCCTCACAGTCAGTGCGGGAAATTGGGCTGGGCTCCATATGTGCGCCCATAGTGAGCTTAATATCACTGTCGTTTATTGTGTTCTTAATGTACTCCTGAGCAGAGGCCAGAGAGTCGGCAGGATTAAGGCGTATGTTGGATACCATAGAGGCAGAGGGTGGAATGACGTTAGGAGCCTGGCTGCCCTTCATTTGGGTAAATGCAACGGTAGTTCTCATAAGGGCGTTAAGCTCGCCTCCGCTCTTTTTGCACATAGAGTCCAGAATACCGCCGAAGCACCAGATGTTTGCAAAAATCATGCGGTACAGGAAGCTTGAGTGTCTGCCCAAAGTGTCGAACATTTCAGCCACAGGCTTTGTGATGTGAGCCTTAAAGGGGTGATTTTCCATTTTTACACAGGCAGCAGACATTCTGCCCACAGGTGTGTGGGGCTTGGGAGCAGAAGCGTGACCGCCGGCAGAGGAAATGCTGTATTCCAGATTCATCATACCCTTTTCGGCTATGCCTATAAGAGCGCAGGGTTCATGGACACCGGGGAATATGTTTTCAACAACAGCGCCGCCCTCGTCAACAACCATTGACGGCTCTATTCCCTTTTCCTTGAAGTAGTTAACTATATTTACAGCACCCTGTCCGTTAACTTCTTCTCCGCCGGAGAAAGCGAAATAGATGTCATTTTCAGGGGTAAAACCCTGTTTTATAAGGTTTTCAGCGGCAGAAAGTATGCCGTTAAAGGTTGATTTAGTATCAAGCGCACCTCTTCCCCAAAGTACGCCGTTTTCAATTATTCCCTCAAAGGGAGGCTTCTCCCAGTTTTCCTCTTCCACAGGCACAACATCGTAGTGAGCCATCAAAACGGCAGGATCGCCGTCATGTTTGCCTTTCCAGTGGAAAAGTAATGCTCTGTTTTCCATACGCTGCATGGGGCAGGTTTCGACAACATTGGGATATAGAACAGGAAGCTTGTTTATAAGCTTTTCAAATTCTGCATCATCTTCCAGTGCAGGGTCTTCATTTGAGACAGTTTTGCAGCGGATAAGCTCTCTGAGGGCATTTTCCGCAGCGTCACGGTCAAAATCCACATCTGGAAAGCTTTGCTTTTCCTCTTTAAGAGGTTTGAACCTCAATGTTCTAATGATTATCACCGCAAGCAAAACCGCGATGACAGCCAGAACCGCATATAAAACTATCATTTTTCTTCTCCTTTATAACATGTTTTTCTTATATATTCCGAGAATTTACGGAACAAACAACAAGCCCAAATATGTCACGGGTCGCAGACTTTTCAGCCTGCCGATACATGGCTAAAGGTAAGAGCCGCATTTCTGCGGCTCTGCATATTGTGTTTGTAATTATACGCTTCAAATCTTTGCTTGTAAAGGCAAACTTAAACTGCGGCATTCTTCGGCATTCTTCAAAGCTCGAATACATCTATACCGCCGTCCTCGCCTTCCGCCTCTTCAATGAGAAACAAAAGTTCTCTGTCGGTGTAGATGTTAAGAGGTTCTATATTCAGCAGTTCCGCCTCACGCTCCATAAGCTTTATCAAAATATCATAGTAGCTTTCCTTTTCAGCGTCCAGCTTTTTTGCAATTCTGGGCAGCTCTTTTTCGCACAGCGCTCTAAGTCCAAACTCGCTTTCCTCGTCATAAAGCCTGTCTATAAGTGCCGCCAGTGCTTCCCGCTCGCTCATAGTTCTTTCAATGCAGAACCGTCTTCCGTAAAGGCCGAACAGCACCCGCATAGTGTCGTAATAACCTATGCTCATGTCACGGCGGGCCTGCTGTGCATCAAAGTTCAAAACGCCGCCTAAGTCAAACTCAGTATCTATTACGGTAAGGTTTACATCATCAGGCATTTTAAAGCGCCGCTCTCTGCCGTGACCGGGAATTCTAACCGCAATTATGTCCTTATAACCTCTGGAAACAAGGGCGTGGAGAGGCAGAGTATCCATAAGTCCCCCGTCGGCGTAGAGCTTGCCGCCCAGTTTTTCCAGACGGAATGTGGGGTGATAGGCAGATGCAAGGAGCATATCGCAAATCTCCTCTGTGGGAAGATCATTTATTTTGATTTCCAACGGTTTCAGCTCGCTGAGAGAAACAGTGGTAACATACAGTTCAACAGGGCTTTCCTTTAGTGCCTTTTCGTCCACCATTTCTTTTATCCACTGTCGCAGAGGTGTAACGTCAAGACCACGGTTTTTGATAATATCCAAAGCCTGAGGGATAAGCTCATCAATATCCGAAAACTCGACATCACCGCTGAGTACCTTTTTCAGGTCTTTCTCCTCTTCTGCGGAAACCTGTATAACCTGAGACAGGCGTATATCTTTCCAGACCTTAACTGCTCTGTCAATATCGCCCATTACCATAAGGGCACCGTTAAGCGCTCCTACGGAAGTGCCGGATACAGCATTAAACTTAATTCCGCACTCTTTGAAAGCAATCCATGCGCCTATTTCGTATGCGCCCTTTGCACCGCCGCCTTCAAGGGCTATGGCATAGGTTTTATCTGTATCAAGCTTTAATTTCATAAACACTCCCCTTTTGGTTTTAAAAAAAGCCGGAGAAGCTCCGACTTTTTGAAGTTTTACTTTTTCAGGCTGACGGCTTTCTCAGCCATTTCAGCTATTTTTTCGCAGGTCAGGCCGTAATGCTGAAGAACTTCCTCAGCCTTACCGCTTCTGCCGAATTCGTCCATAACGCCGTGGCGCACAACGGGAACAGGGCATTTTTCGCTGACAAGTCCGCAGACCGCCTCGCCCAGACCGCCTATAACAGAGTGCTCCTCGGAGGTAACTATGCAGCCGGTCTCTCTGGCAGCTTTGAGAACTATTTCCTCGTCCAGAGGCTTTATGGTGTGCATGTCTATAACTCTGGCGGAGATACCCTTTTCTTCAAGGATTTCAGCAGCCTTAACAGCTCTACCCACCATAAGTCCGGTAGCAATAATTGTAACGTCTTTACCGTCTCTGAGGCATACGCCCTTTCCTATCTGGAAGTCATATCCCTCAAGCTCATCTGTGAAGATTTCGCTGTCGGAACGCTGAAGGCGCATGTATGCAGGGCCGTCAAAGTTTAAGAGAGCCTCAACAGCTTTTTTCATTTCATATCCATCGCAGGGGCAGAGAACAGTCATGCCGGGAATGGCACGCATCAGCGCAAAGTCCTCAACACACTGGTGGGTAGCTCCGTCCTCACCTACGGACACACCGCCGTGAGAGCCGACAATCTTAACATTTAAGCCGGGGTATGCCACAGAGTTTCTGACCTGCTCGTATGCTCTGCCTGCTGTGAACATAGCAAAGCTGTTGCAGAAAGGCTTTAAGCCGGTGGTAGCCATACCGGCTGCTATACCGGTCATGTTGCACTCGGCAATTCCGCAGTCAAAGAATCTTTCGGGGAATGCCTTGGCGAAAGAATTTGTTTTAGTAGCACCTGACAGGTCTGCATCCAGTACAACAAGCTCAGGGTATTTAGGAGCAAGCTCCACCAAAGCCTCACCGTATGCGGTGCGTGTTGCTATTTTTCCCGCCATATCACTCAACCTCCAGTTCTTTTATCTGAGCCATCAGCTCATTTTTGGCAATCTCAAACTGCTCGTCGTTAGGAGCCTTGCCGTGCCAGCCTGCCTGATTTTCCATAAAGGAAACGCCCTTGCCCTTGGTAGTGGCTGCGATTATTACAGTGGGCTGACCCTTGACTTCACGGGCTTCTCTGAGAGCAGAACGAATGTCTGCATAGTCGTGACCGTTTATTTTTATAACGTGCCAGTTGAAAGCCTTGAACTTTTCGTCCAGAGGCTCAGTAGGCATAACATCTTTGGTATTACCGTCTATCTGGAGACCGTTAACATCAACAAATGCGCAGAGGTTATCCAGATTCCACTTTGCAGCTGCCATAGCAGCCTCCCAGATCTGACCCTCGTCTATCTCGCCGTCGCCGCAGATGGCATAGGTACGGTAATCCTTACCTCTGAGCTTTGCTGAAACTGCCATACCAACAGCAGCGCTCAGTCCCTGGCCCAGAGAACCGGTGGACATATCAACACCTTTTACGTTCACCATATCAGGGTGACCTGACATGTGGGACTTAATAGAGCGGAGAAGTTTCAAATCTTCCTGAGGGAAATAGCCTCTCAGAGCCAGCATTGAGTAAAGAGCAGGAGCGCAGTGACCCTTAGAGAGCACGAATCTGTCTCTGTCCTCCCACTGAGGTTCCTCCGGTCTTATATTCATTTCATCAAAGTACAGAACACTCATAATGTCCATACAGCTCAGTGAGCCACCCGGATGGCCTGATGCCGCCTCGTGTATGGCATCTACTGCCAAAAGCCGCCCCTTGGCAGCCATGAGCCTAAGCTCTCTCTCGGATAATTTTTCCATCTCGTCATTCCTTTCATTTATGCGCAAAAGGTTTAATCTGCTTTTACACCTATCTTGAGTATTTTCCCACGTCAGACGGTCGTTTGTCAAGTCCAAGACCGTACATAATTCATATATTTACCAACAATGAACTTAAAAATCCATTATTATATAAAAAAGCGGAGATAATTATTCTCCGCTTTTCATCTACTTTATTTTTCAGGTGCGGCGCAATTCGCAGAACCTACAGATGCCAGCATATCCATGCCGTGCTTTAAAGGCTCTATCACAGCTCCAAGATTTTCCTTAGCCGCTTTTTTACTGCCGGGCAGATTGACTATAAGGCTTCCTCCCCTTATACCGGCGACACTTCTTGAAAGGCAGCCTCTGGGGGTTATCTTCATGCTTTCTGCTCTCATAGCCTCAGGTATCCCTCTGGTTTCCCGCTCAATTACCGCAAGAGTTGCCTCAGGTGTAATATCTCTCCGGGCAAAGCCTGTTCCTCCGGTAGTGAGCACTAAGGCAATTTTCAGCTCATCACAGCATTTTATAAGTTCCGCCTTTATTCTGTCCATTTCGTCGGGAACGGTTGCTCTGTATATAACATTCCAGCCCTCGTTTTCCACCATTTCCGCTATTGCAGGGCCACTGGTGTCCTCCCGCTCGCCGGTGGAACATTTATCGCTTACAGTTATTACTGCCGCTGTGTATTTTTCGTTCATTCTTCCTCCTCCCTTCTAAAGTAGTCTCCGTGTACTCCGCCTGTTTTGCTCACAAGGCGTATATCCGTTATAACCATGTCTTTCTGCACGGCTTTGCACATATCATAGACAGTTAGAGCTGCTGTGGAAACTGCGGTCAGAGCTTCCATTTCAACCCCTGTTCTGCCGTCGCAGCTAACTTCTGCGTAGATTTCCACAGAGCACCGTTCCTCGCAAAGAGAAAGCTCCAGATTCACTCCATCTATAATTATTGGGTGGCACATGGGAATTAAATCAGGCACCCGTTTTGCGCCCATAACTCCTGCTATTTGGGCTACCGTCAAAACGTCACCCTTTTTCATGCCGCCACTTTTTATTAAACTGAAAGTATTTCCGTTTACAAGCACTCTTGCCGCTGCTCTGGCAGTTCTGACGTTTACAGGCTTTTCACCTACGTCCACCATTTTGGCTCTGCCTTGATTATTGAAATGAGTAAAATCTGCCATAGTTTCAGCCTCCTATCTGGTTCATGTTCCGTCCGGCTTTACTGCGGTTCCGGCAGTCAAGCGCTCCATGCCATTCGGGTTTTGCGTGTATGGCTCTTATCATCTGCTCACGCATCTGCTCCATGCTAAGACCTTTTATCGAAATCTCATCGGAAGAGTGGAGACAGGGCTTTATCTTTCCGTCTGCGGTAAGTCTTATCCGGTTGCACTCAGCGCAGAAATGTGCGCTTACAGGACTTATAAGACCGATATTTCCCATAGCTCCCGGAAGCTTATAAAGTCTTGCAACGCTGCCGTCTGCGGATACTTTTTGAAGCTCAGGTATTGTTTCCAAAACCCGCTCATTTGAAATAAACGCCTCAGGGCCGAAATCACCGCTGTCGTACATAGGCATAAGCTCTATAAAGCGTATATCCAAGGGATAGCGCATGGTAAGCTCTGCTAAAGGCCGTATCTCATCATCATTAAAACCGCCCATCAAAACGGTGTTAATTTTTATTTTCTGAAATCCTGCATTAAGTGCCGCTCTCAGGCCCTCAGCCGCCTGAGCTAAAGTTCCACGTCTTGTTATGTAGGCGTATTTCTCAGCATTCAGTGTGTCAAGGCTCATGTTTATGCGCTTGACTCCCGCTTCTTTCAGCGGTATTGCCAGCTCAGGAAGTTTTATTCCGTTGGTGGTAATACAAACCTCCTCAATACCAGGCACAGCCGCTGCATTTTTGCAAATCGAAACAATGTTCTTTTTAACAAGCGGCTCTCCGCCTGTTATTCTCAGTTTCTTTATTCCGAGAGAAGCCGCCGCCCATACAGCATCTATCATTTCCTCCTCGGTCAGCATAAGTTCATGGGGCTTTTTGCATATGCCGTTTTCAGGCATACAGTATCGGCAACGTAAGTCACAAAGTTCCGTCACCGACATTCGCATGTATGTGATTTCTCTTCCGTAATTATCAGTCATTGCTTTATACTCCTGAATATATGATGTTTAATTATAAGCCTCATCCTATATTTTATCAATCCCGGTGCTTGAATTTTCTTTTCTATAATGTATAATAAAAGCTATTCCACATATAGAAGGAGAGAAATATGAAAGCAATAGTAAGCGTATTCGCTAAAGACGCAAAAGGCATTACCGCCTACGTCACCGCTCTTTTAGCAGAACAGGATATAAATATACTGGATATCAGTCAGACCCTCATGCAGGAATATTTTGCAATGATTATGCTGGTAGACCTTACCGACTGCAACATGCCCTTCCATGAACTCAATGAATACCTTCAGAAAAATGGTGCTGAAAAGGGGCTGGACATTCACATTCAGCGTCAGGACATTTTTGAAGCAATGCACAGGATTTGAGGTTAGAAAATGAGTTATCTTTTAAACAGCGATGAGATTTTGCAGACAATTCAGATGATCGACCAGCAGCATCTGGATGTCCGCACAGTTACAATGGGTATAAATCTTCTGGATTGCGCCCACAACGATATAGATGTCTGCTGCAAAAACATTTATGATAAGATTTGCCGCAAAGCTGAGAACTTAGTTGAAACTGCCTGCAATATTGAGCGTGAGTTCGGTATTCCCATAGTTAACAAGCGTGTCTCTGTTACTCCCATCTCTCTGGTTGCTGCAAGCTGCAAGGCAGAAGATTATACTCCCCTTGCCATCACTCTTGATAAGGCAGCAAAGGAAGTCGGCATTAACTTTATCGGCGGTTTTTCCGCTCTCTGCCACAAGGGCTTTACCGAGAGCGACTTAAAGCTTATAAATTCCATTCCCCGTGCTCTCACAGAAACCGACATTGTATGCTCAAGCATAAACGTTGCATCTACAAGAGCAGGAATTAACATGGACGCAGTAGCACTTATGGGTAAAATCATAAGACAGACTGCCGACATTGATCCTATGGGCTGTGCAAAACTTGTTGTATTTGCAAATGCCGTTGAGGACAACCCCTTTATGGCAGGTGCTTTCCACGGTGTTGGTGAGCCTGAATGTGTCATAAATGTCGGTGTTTCCGGCCCCGGTGTTGTGGCTCACGCTCTTAAAGAGTGCAAGGGGAAGCCCTTTGACGATGTAGCCGAGACCATAAAGAAGACCGCATTCAAGATTACCCGTATGGGTGAGCTTGTTGCTCAGGAAGCTTCTAAGCGTCTGGGCGTACCTTTCGGAGTTGTTGACCTCTCCCTCGCCCCCACTCCTGCTGTGGGCGACAGTGTGGCTGAGATTCTGGAAGTAATGGGTCTTGAAAAATGCGGTACTCACGGCACTACTGCTGCTCTCGCACTTTTAAATGACGCTGTTAAAAAGGGCGGCGTTATGGCATCCAGCCACGTCGGCGGTCTTTCCGGTGCTTTCATTCCTGTCTCCGAAGATGCCGGCATGATTTCCGCTGTTGAGAGCGGTTCTCTCTCCATAGAGAAGCTTGAGGCTATGACCTGTGTCTGCTCCGTTGGTCTTGACATGATTGCTGTCCCCGGTGACACCAAGGCTGAAACCATTTCTGCAATAATCGCAGATGAAGCCGCAATCGGTATGGTCAACACCAAGACCACCGCTGTACGCCTTATACCTGCCAAGGGCAAAAAGGTGGGCGACACAATAGACTTCGGCGGACTTCTGGGTTCTGCTCCCGTAATTTCTCTCCACGAAGAATCCCCTGCTGAGTTTGTTGCAAGAGGCGGCAGAATTCCCGCACCTCTCCACAGCCTGAAAAACTAATTTAATAATAACAAAGCCTGTGACAGAATTAAAATCTGCCACAGGCTCATTTTATTTTACGGCATCAAGTGCCTCTTCATAATAGTAATTCACAAGCAAATCCACACAGGCACCATAGCTCTTCATACCAAGCTTCTGGTCATAGCTCTGTAAAAAGCCCTCGTAGACCGTGTTCATGGTAGTTTGAGCAGGGCCTTCAAACTGTTTCCAGTATGCCCTGTTTTCCGCAAAGTCCAGACGCACATAGTCGCTGAGACTGCTTGAAATTTCTTTCCATGCCTCATAATCTGCCTTATATAAAGCATTACCCAAATGAGTATAGGCAAGGAGTGCGGCTGAATACACGAAATCTTCCTGTCCGTATTCAAGGCTTGCAAGCACGGCGGCGAAATTTGCCTCCTGTTCCTTGGCTATTCCCCGCTGATGGGCAAGCTCATGGGCAACTGTTGATGGGAAAAGATTGGGAGGGAAATCTGCGTTTACATTGGCTTCGCCTGTAAAGGGGAAGAAAAATCCGGTAAAATCTGTATAGCTCAGGATTTTAGAGAATTTGAAGGGCTTTGCTCTCAAAGCCTTCCCCTCAAGGCATGGAAATTTCTCCTCTAAATTTTCGTAAAGCTCAGGAGACATCTCCAGTATCTCATCTCTGTCAGGTCTGTAAAAGCCTTTCTCGTTTCTTTCAACCTTTGCAGAATACTCATTTGCAATATCGGCAAAATATTCAGTCACGGTTTCAAGCTGTTCAACGCTGATTTTCTCATTTTTCAGTCCGCTCCTGCTTATAAAATCGTCAGCATAGTAATAAGTCCCCCAGAAAACGGAGAAAAGTGCATACACCATAAGAGCAAAGGACAGCAGGGTGAAAATAGTTTTATACAGTCTTTTCAGCCTATTTTTTCCACATATCATGCGGACAACACCGTATACGATATATGCGATAACGCCTATACCTGCCGAGCATATAATCACTTCCGCAAGGGAAAAAGGCAGATTGTTTAAAAGTCCTGCCACAGCCTGATGATATGGTCTGACAAAGTTTTCCGACACGCTTAACATAAGTGCTTTATTATGACGGGTAAGTAAATGGATAATAATTATAAGTGCGCTTACAAGTCCCACAGCATGAGCAATTGGACAAAGCATATATAAGCTTTTCATATTTAATTTTCTGTTCTTTAATTTTTCCATGCTGTCATAATACTACATTTTCCACATTTAAGCTACCTGTAAATGCAAAAAACCACTGCCAGTAATTGACAGTGGTTCTATAAGTAAATTTAATTACTTTGCGTTCTTTGCCATCTCGCAGAGAGCGGTGAAAGCAGCGGGATCATGAATAGCCATCTCAGAGAGCATTTTACGGTTCATGTCAACGCCGGAAAGCTTAAGGCCGTGCATGAAGGTGGAGTAGTTCATACCGTTCATCTTGCAGCCTGCGCTGATACGGGTAATCCAGAGCTGTCTGAAGTCTCTCTTCTTCTGCTTACGACCAATGTAAGCATAGCGGCCAGACTTCATGAGCTGCTGATTTGCCATTTTATAGTGACGGGACTTGTTGCCCCAGTAGCCCTTTGCAAGACCGAGAACTTTGTTTCTGTGCTTGCGGGTCATCATTGCGCCTTTAACTCTTGCCATTTTTTATCCTCCTATATGCCGTCAGCCCTTATTTGTAAGGGATCATTTTCTTAATGGTTGCGGTGTTGGTAGCGTCAGCATAAGCCTCTGAACGCAGACGACGGCAACGCTTGGTATCCTTCTTGGTGAGGATGTGGCTCTTGAATGCGTGTGCACGTTTTACCTTACCGGTTTTGGTGAGATTGAATCTCTTTTTAGCACCACTATGGGTTTTCAGTTTGGGCATGATTATTTCTCCTTCCGTAACTGGGTTAATGCAGGTATACCCTGCTATTAAACAAACTAATTATTCCTCAGTTTCTGAGGTCTTAGGGGTTTTGGGTTTTGCAGGTTTTTTGGGTGGGGTTGCAGGCTTGGGAGAAAGGAACATAGACATATTCCTGCCTTCAAGTTTGGGAGCCTTATCCATTGTGGCTATTTCCTCGCATTTGGCGGCGAAGTCTTTCAAAAGTACAGCGCCAATATCGGTGTGGGCCATCTCTCTGCCTCTGAAGCGTACAGAAACCTTAACTCTGTCACCGTCGTTCAGGAACTTCTGAGCGTTCTTGAGCTTGGTGTTGAAGTCGTTATCGCCTATACCGGGAGACATACGGATTTCCTTAATCTCGATAACACGCTGCTTTTTCTTTGCTTCCTTTTCCTTCTTTGTCTGCTCGAAGCGGTACTTTCCGTAATCCATAATCTTGCAGACGGGGGGTGTGGAGCCTGGGGCAATCTTCACCAGATCCAAATCCCTTTCAGCAGCAATTTCTAGTGCCTCACGGGCTGACATAATGCCTAACTGTTCTCCCTGGTCGCCGATCAGGCGGATTTCCTTATCATTGATCTCTTCGTTGATTTGATGATTTGCGCTTGCGATATGAAACACCTCCGGAAAATATAAAAAGCGCGGAAGTACAACATCCGCGCATAAAAACATTTTAATCCCCATAAGGGAGTTGTTTTATTGACCTCGACTGACCTTTTGTCGTCGGGTGAGGACGTGGATACCGTACCTTCTTTATTTTAGCATTGGTAATATATCAGATTTCAAGCCTTTTGTCAAGACTTTTCTTTAAATTATATTGGACAATCTAAAGGAAAATTACTTTTCTATCAGTAACCCTCGCCGCTGTCCTGAGAAAGTGCCAGTTTAACAATACGGCTTGTACCCAGTCTTTCAGCGCCAAGCTCTATAAAGTCCTCAGCATCCTGAAGGCTTGAAATTCCGCCGGCAGCCTTTACCTTGACGCTCTCAGGGCTGTTTTCACGCATGAGCTTAACGTCCTCTCTGGTGGCGCCGCCCTTGGAGAAGCCGGTGGAAGTCTTAATATAATCAGCCCCGCACTCTGCTACTATATGGCACATATTTATCTTCTCTTCATCGGTAAGCAGGCAGCATTCGATGATAACCTTCAGCAGTTTACCCTCTGTTGCCTTGCGTACAGCGGCAATGTCATTTTTAACATCTTCCCAGCAGCCGTCTTTCACCATGGAGAGGTTAATCACCATGTCGATTTCATCAGCTCCGTTTTTAACAGCATCGGCAGCTTCAAAAGCCTTTGCAGCGGTAGTCATGTATCCGTTGGGGAAACCGATAACAGTGCATATAGCAAGTTTATCGCCCACATAGCGTTTAGCGCCTGCCACATGGCAGGGAGGAATGCACACACTGGCGCAGTCAAATTTTATAGCCTGGTCACAGAGAGTTCTGATCTCCTCTGATGTGCAGTCAACTCTCAGCAGAGTATGGTCGCATTTTTTAAGAATATCTTTTATATCCATAAATATCTCTCCTTATCAGAAAAAACTGAATTTATTATATTCTATTTTCCCGGCATATTCAAGAACCCTTTTTGAATAGATTTAACTATCTCAACGAAAAGGACTGAAAACTATGGACATGACTTCCGAAACAAACTATGTGAAGCTTTGCGGCGTAATTGCCGGAAAGCCTGTATACTCCCACAGCAGCAGAAATCAGGATTTCTATTCCTTCCCTCTGGAGGTGCAGCGACTCTCCGGCAACACTGACACCTTGAATGTTGTAATAAGAAAAGAGCAGCTGAATGAGTTTGAGACCACAGAGGCCGGAATGTTGTCTTTGGAGGGTCAGCTCCGCAGCTTTAATAATCGTCGTGGTCAGGGTGCAAAGCTTATTATTACCGTTTTTGCAAAAGAGCTGCATTTCTGCGATGATGATTTTGAAAACACGGTCTGTCTGCGAGGCACTTTGTGCAAAGAACCTAACCTGCGCTGCACTCCCATGGGACGTGACATCTGCGATTTAATGCTGGCTGTAAACCGCCGCTACGGTCGTTCCGACTATCTGCCTTGTATATGCTGGGGACACAATGCAAGGCAGGCATCTCTGTGGGGTGTAGGTACAGAGCTTTCCCTTGAGGGCAGAATTCAAAGCCGCAACTACATAAAAGTAACCGACGACGGGCCGATAGAAAAGACTGCTTTCGAGGTGTCTATAACGGAGCTTAAACCGCTGAACCGTGAAGCAGAGTCGAAAAAAAGTTCTTACTGAATAGCTTTGTCGAAGCTGTTGACGGCATCCATCTTTTGAGTTAAGTTAACTCCGGAGGTGGTTTTATGTGGAAGAAAATTCTCTTGTCCCTGTTCTCTCTGGCTCTGCTTCTGGCAGCTAATCTGAATGTCTGCTGGAAAGTAAAAGTCTCAGGTAGGGATGTCTACGGGTTGTACAGTCCCGCTCAATTTAAGGCCTGCAAAAATGCGGCGATTTCCGCAGCTGATGAGATTTGCTGTGGTGAGCCTCAGATTCCCGAGTTCAAAAGAAGCTTTAGAGTGAGCTTTCTCCCACCAAGCGGTAAAGAGAAGCTTCTCACCGACAGAATGATATTGTCGGTTCCGGGAATAAGCCTTTCCGATGAGGTGTATGTGGACGGAGAAAGAATGGGAACAGTTCGGGATGGGAATGTTTTATACAATGAACTGCGCTCCTATATTAAAAACCAGATGCCAAACAAAGCAGTTTTCGGCAGCATAAGCGGCGAAGTCACCATTAAGCACGTTTACAGCCCCGGCGGCAGTGAAACAGGCTACTCGGACATGGTGCTTTTAATTTCCGGCGCTGCACCTGTTTTCTATGTAGATAAAGACGGACAATACGCATAAAAATGGCTTGGAACTTTTCGTTCCAAGCCTTTTAATTATTCACATTCTTTAACTATATCGTGCATCTGCTGCCACTTGCTCTCCATGTCACGCACCAGCTTAAACTGAGTACGGGCTCTGTCAAGGTTGTGACCTTCTCTGTGGACTGCGAAATAATGGTCACCATCCAAATAGTCCGTAAGGAAGCGGACACCGCACTCAAGAGTCATAAGCTTTGCACCCATCGGTAGCATTTTACGCTCATTCTCGGTAAGTCCGGGGCAAGCCTCAAGAAAGCCCTTTGTATAGGTTCTGAACAGTTCCAGATCCATTTCCATCTTGCTCAAATCTTTCTCGTCCTCTGCGGCAGTAGCTGCGCCGAAGCGTATGGAATCGCCGAAGTCGTACAGGCTGAGACCGGGCATGGTGGTGTCAAGGTCTATAACGCAGAGAGCCTTTCTTGTCACCTCGTCCAGCATGACGTTATTGAGCTTTGTGTCGTTATGGGTCACTCGGAGAGGAAGTTCACCCTTTTGAAGCATCTCGGTAAGGGCTGATGCGTCCTTCTCATGCTCCAGAACAAAAACAATTTCTTCCTTAACCTCTGCCGCTCTGCCCATAGGATCTTTTGCAAGAGTTTCCTTGAAGATGCGGTAGCGGTCGGGAGTATTGTGAAAATTGGGGATAGACTCATGGAGTGTGTCAGCTGGGAAATCCTGAAGCTGCTGCTGGAAGCTGCCGAATGCCACGGCGCTCTGGTAGAAGTCCTCAGGGGTTTCGGGTTTCTGGAGGCACAGGGAGTTTTCGATAAATTCGTAAATTCTCCAGCAGCTGTCGTCCTCCATACGGAAATAATCCTTGCCATCATTGGTCTGCACAATGGTCATAACGGCTCTGGGGTCATCGGAAAACTTGCGGATATAACGGGTAACAGAGGCTATATTTTCCATAAGACCATCAACATCTTTAAATGCAGAACTGATTTTCTGAAGAATATAGCGGTAGCCTGAGATACATACCACAAGATAGGTCTCGTTAATGTGTCCGCATCCGTATCTTTCGCAATAGACGGCTCTGCCGTTAATTTGGAAATTACTTAAAACCTTTTCCAGATATTCAGTCATCTTATCCTCCCTGACTTATATGCTGTACCAGCGGATTTCGTTGGCAGCCAGATTAAGTTCAAAACTATCCTTATCTGTATAAACAGTAGTGCTCTGAGGTTCGTAGGTATTGTTTACAACGCAGTATTTGCCGTTTTTAACAAAGGCATGAACCTCAACATTGTAGTTGGTGGAGAACCACTTGTGCAATTCTTCCTCGCTATGGGTGCTCCACAGGATAGCACGGTAGAGGATTCTGCTGTTGCAGAAAGTGTACGGCAGACCGGAGATATAAACACCACGACCTTTTCCGTACTCGTTGACAGCCATCTGGACTTCCTTATCTTTCTGAGAAAGAATGGTAGCATTTTCCAGTGCGTAAATATTCTTCTTGCCTTCGCCGAAGTCAACAGGCTCTGTGCAGTCTTCAAGAATAAAGTGTTCGGGCTTTTCATCCCAGTTATACTTGTCGTAATTGAGAGTAAAGCCTGTCTCTTTCTCAACACCAAGAACAGAACTGAGCTGGAGATAGTGTCCCTGATACTGGTGGCCGGTAGGCTCGCCTATGCCGATGAAGCCGCCGCCCTTGCGAACAAAGCCTCTGACCGCTGCGGAAATTGCAGGGTCTTCCCACTCAGTGCCGCCGGTATGAGCAGTATCGCCATCACCTACGTTAATGATAACGTCAATGTCGTTGAGCAGTTCAGGGTTTTCTCTTATATCGTCAAAGCTTATGAAGCGCACATCAAAAGGAGCACCGGAGAGAGCTTCTATAATACCTGCATAAGAATAGTTCTGTTTCTGGTACAGTGCATGGTGAACCATGTGGCAGCCCCAGGAGCGCATTTTTCCCCAGCAGTTGAGGACAGCGACAGTTTTTATGCAGTAGGGAGTGGTTCCTTTGATGTTGGAGTAGAGTTCTCTGAACTCGTTGCATACGCTTTCAACATAGTCTATAAAGTCGGGGAACTGGCAGGCAAGCTTTAGGTAGCCGCCGTAGCCTATTCTGTCTATAGGTTTACGGAGAATGGCTCTTCTTGCAGTAACCCAGTTCTGCTTTGCCTCCCAGACAGGGTTTCCACCCTCGTAGAATGTATCAGGGAAGAAGTAAGGCAGGAAACGACCCTCAGTGTATTTAACACCGGGAATATCGGATATGAGGCGGAGGGTACTGCCGTTACCCACAGAACCGACAACAGCATCAAGACCTATTGTCTTAAATTCATCAAGGAAAGGCTCTGTGCCAATCCAGTGGTCGCCTAAAAACATCATGGCTTCTTTGCCCATCTCGTGGGTTATATCAACCATCTCTTTTGCGATCTTTGCAACCTCTCTCCTCTGGAACTTCTGAAAATCTTTAAACTCCTTGGAGGGTATACGGTACTGGTTATTGTAGTAGCCCTGATCGATAATATACTCAGGGCGGAACTTATAGCCCACTTCCCTCTCGAACTGCTCCAGAATATAAGGGCTGACGGAAGCGGAATATCCGTACCAGTCCACATATTTTTCTCTCTTCAGCTCATCAAACATAAGGGTGAACTGGTGGAAGAAAGTGGTATAGCGGATAACATTTACATAGGGGTGTTCCTCTATGAACTTTCTCAGCCTTCTCATGGTAAATTCATGAGTCTTGGGCTGGCGAACGTCAAAGGTTATCTGATGCTCGAAGTTTGTCCAGCCGTTTGTAACCGCATTATACATGTGGACGGGGTCCCAGATAAGGTAAGCCAAGAAGCTCACTGTGTACTCGTGGTAAGCCTCAGGCTCAGGGATAACAACACAGCCGGACTTTTCGTCATAGCTCCACTTTTCGGGAGCTAAAGGCTCGCCCTTACTTCTGTCCATAACTTCCCACCAGCGCTTTATATCGTCACGGATGTTTACCTGCATAAGCTCGGGGGAAATGCCTTTCATAAGCGGAATTTCCAAAGCGCACTCGTCAGCGGTATAAAAGCCGGTCATAATGTAGCACTGCTGTACTTCATCAGGATTTGCCTTTGCCCATTCGTTATCTTTGCGAGTTGTATAATAGGTAGAGTACACCTTAGCGCCTACATCTCGCAGTTCCTGCGGGAAATCAGTTCCGTCACAGTCACGGATTGCGTCAGCGCCCCAGCGCTTCATAATTTCCAGAGTTTCGGGAACCACGTCCATATCGGTGGGAATGGTTACTCTGCCTTTGAGCATTTCTTCGTTCATATTTTACTCCTGATATATAATCGTTTTTCAGTCTTGGTATGGTTTATTGTAAAGGTAAAGGGCAAGAAGCAGAAGCAGAAGACCTGCAAGCATAATCACAAGGCCTTTAAGCTGGCCTGTAAGTTTCCAGCCTGCAACGATAAGTACCATGCCCAGTATGAAAGCAAGTGCTATAAGGGTTATTCTCAGTGCCACATGTTCTTTCCAGAATTTCTGCATAATTTACACCTCAGCCTTTCAGTCCGCCCACGGTCATACCCTGGGTAAGCTTCTTCTGGACACAGATGTACAGTATTATTGTGGGTAACATTACCAGCACAAGGCCTGCGTAAAGAGTACCGAATTCAGCCTTGGACTGCTGAGCCTGCATAAGGTTCAAAAGTCCAACAGGCAAAGTTTTTGGACCCTTGGCGGAGTTCATCAAAGTCATGGATATAATGTACTCATTCCAGAATGAGAGAAAATTAAAGAGAATGATGGTTATTATAGAGGGTTGTGCCATGGGGAAAATTATTTTTCTCATAGCAGTACCGTAGTTTGCTCCATCTATGTATGCCGCTTCCTCGAAGTCATGGGGAAGTGTGGAAAAGTATCCGGAAAGCAGATAAATTGTAAATGGCAGAGCCGTTGAGGCATAGACAAGAGCCAGAACAAATAGATTATTCAGCAAAAAGCCATGGCCTATAAGATTTTTAAGCCACATATCACCGTCTTTAAGCATAAGAAATATGGGAACTACAATGTAGTTAACGTTTATGAACAGGCCTGCCATAAAGCAGGTGTTCAAAAATTTACTTCCTTTGAACTTAAAGCGGGACAGGCAGTAAGCGGCAGGAAGAGCAATAACAAGAAGCAGTACAAGGGCTGTAACTGTCACTATGGCAGAGTTGAGCATGTACTCGCCCATTCTTGCGCCTTTCCATGCGTTCACGAAGTTCTGCCAGTAGAAGCTGGCAGGAAGGCTCCAGGGGTTGCCGTAGAACTCAGAGTTCTGCTTTATGGAGGCCATAAATACCCATGCCACCGGCACTATAATGCAGACTGCAAGCAGTATAAGCATGAAGTATACAAAGAATTTAAACAGCTTTTCGCCGCCTGTTGATTTTTTCGTTTCAGTCATTTTATGCAAACCTCCTTAGAATTCCAGGGGTTCCCGCTTGGTTGCCCGGTTTACAAAGGCTGACAGCAGGAATGAGAAGAGGAATATAACCACGCCGGCAGCCATTGAGTAGCCGTAAAGACCTGCATCTTTCTGGTTATACATAAAGCTCAGGCCGACGTCAAGCATACCCTTTGCTATCATTGATTTTACAAACAGGAATGCCATATTTATAGTGGAAATGATAAAGAAGGTTAATGTTGTGCGGATGTTTGTCCAGATAAGCGGAATGGTGAGCTGGAAAAACTGAGTAATTCTTCCTGCTCCATCAAGGCTTGCGCTCTCATAAAGGCTGAGAGGCACGCTGGACATGGAGGCCATATACATAACCATGTAGTAGCCTATTGCCTGCCAGACCATTGCAATAATAACGCTTATTACAACAAGGGGCTGGTCTTTCCATAGAAGCATAACAGTTTTGCCTGAAAGCATGGAAAGTATTGAGTTTAGCATACCATTTTCAGGCTTGTAAATTGCTGAGAAGATACCTGCTATAACGACGATTGAAAGAATATTCGGGATATAAAAGATAACACGGAAGAAATTCTGTCCCTTTATCTTCTCCTTAGTCAGAATAGCGGCAAAGGTAAGCGCAAATGCAAAGGTCACCACCGTGACCACAACTATGAGCAGAATTGTGTTCTGCATGGATGTAATAAACTTGGGGTCGCTGAAGAGGATTTTGAAGTTATTGAGACCAACGAAAGTCTCTGTGGGTGAATATGCGCCTCTCTCAAAAAGGGACATTCTGAAAACATTCAATGTTGGAATTATCATAAAGATAGTGAATAATATCACTGCGGGGGCAACGCAAAAGGCGATAAACCGTCCCTGTCCTTTACGTTTTTCCACATCCTCAACTCCTTTCAAAATTAAAATTTATAAGGCAACTGCAATATATCACGGTTTCGAAAAGCTTTCGGAGCCGCCATATATCTACAGCCGCCCAGTCTGAAAAAGGCGGGATGAGTAGGAATCTACTCATCCCGCCTACTGTCGGTTTGATCGTTTACTGATACGGGTATTACTGGAGGTTTGCCAGCATCTGAGTGCTTGCTTCCTTAATGCCGTTTACCCACTCCTCAACAGTAACGTTGCCGCTTACGAGGCCGTTAACAGGATCGAGGAATACTTCACGAACGCTACCGAGACCGGCAACTGCCTTGTAGGAGGCAAAACCGCCCATAGCAGGCTTTACGCCAGTGTCATAGATTGCAAGGAAATCCTTCTTCTCTGCATCTTCGATGGTCTCTGCTGCACCGTTGATAGGCTGAACAGCGCCGCCCTTTGCGAAGATCTCCTGAGCCTTATCGCTGTACAGGAATGCAATGAACTGCTTTGCTGCGTCAACATTCTCAGCACCTGTGGGAATCCAGCACTGCTGGAACCAGCAGAAGCTGTAACGGTCTCCGCCATCCTCAACAGCAGGAATAGCGGTCATGCCCCACTTAAAGCCGTCTGCTTTGGGAGAATCTGCCATCTCACCGGCAATCCAGCTGCCGTTGGGCATGAAGAGAGCCTTATTGTCCAGAATCAGCTGCTGATTCTGTTTGAAGTCCTGATCGTTTGCCTGTGCAGGAGTTACAGGATTGGTGTAAGTAGCAAGTTTTGCAATGATGTCAAAGCAGGTCTGAGCTTCGGGAGTATCCCAGATACCCTCTTCGTAGTGGGTAGCCTTGTCGAAGAACTCGGGGCCGCCGACAGTGTACATCAGGCCGTACAGGAAAGCATCAAAGTAACCGGTGGTGGGGTAAGTGAAGAGGTAAATGTCCTCTTCCAGAGCTTTATCGCCCAGCGCCCACATCTCGTCCCAGGTGGTAGGAACTTCCCAGCCCTTTTCCTCAAAGAGGCCGGCGTTGTAGAACAGGCCGCAGGGATCGTAGAACATAGGAGCAAGGTAGGTTTTACCGTCTGCGTAGGGGTTGGTGATAGAAGTATCAAGGAAGCCGTCGGAAATCTTCTCAGAAACTTTCTGCTCCTCGCCGGGAACAGTCATTTCCAGAACGTCGGACAGGTCAGTGACCAGTTTATCCTTAACAAACTGCTCGGTAAGACCTGCGGGACGGCCAACAGGCAGGTAGACAACATCAGGGAACTCGCCACCCTGCATGGAAGGTCCGATAACATCTTCAAGGTTCTTGTCCTCAATGTACTCTACCTTGATGCCGGTCTGAGCCTCGAAAGCCGCACCAATCTCAGCCCACATTTCGGGATAATTGTCAGTGAATGCTGTAGAAACAGCTGCTACCTGAATGGTACCGCCTGCTGCCGGTGCTTCCGCATTGTCTGCGGGAGTGTCTGCAGTATCTGCAGGAGCCTCAGCGGGCTGCTCGGGAGCTTTGCTCTCGCCGCAAGCTGCCAGAGCGAATACCATGCTTAATGCAAGTATAAGCGCAAGAAACTTTTTCATTAGATTTGCCTCCATTAAATTATTATGTTAATATTTCGCTTAACATATGATACTTGTAGTATACCTTATTGAATTTTTTCAGCAATCTCATTATTGCTGTTTTGTTTATATATATTGCTTTGCTTTAGATTTTTGGAGATTTCAATAAAATGTCACTCGTTTTTTGTGCATTCTCTACAAGTTATGCCTATTTTTATTATATCTAAACTCATAATTTTACAGCTTTTTTACAGTTTTTATGGCTTTGTTGTCCTTGAAAACGATGTAAAAACGCTATATAATCAGTCATAGTATATTGGATTTGTGTTATTTCCAAAATTTGGCAATAAATATAAAGTGGTGATATTATGAGTGAAAACCGTTACGATTTAATATCAAAGTCAAGTCTTGATGCCAGAATTTCGGCAAAGCTTCTTTATGTTAGTACAGCGAAATACGGTGGGGACTGGAACAGTGTACCGCATACCCACGCCTGTGCTGAGATGTTTTATGTAGTGGGTGGAAAAGGACAGTTCCGCATTGAGGACAAGTTATATCCGGTTGAGGAAAACGACCTTATCATCGTCAATCCTCATGTGCGCCATACAGAAACCAGTCTCGATTCAAGGCCGCTCGAATATATCGTGCTTGGTGTTGACGGGCTTGAGCTTATGGTAAGCGAGGAGGAAAGCAACCCCTTTGCCGTTATAAACTTTAAATCTGCCGGAGCTGACATTCTTTTTCTGCTGACCAATATGCTAAAAGAGTTAGAGGTAAAAGCGCCGGGTTACGAGACAATATGTCAGGATCTTCTGGATATTCTTATTATCCGTCTTATGCGAGGCTCCGATTTTTCAACAAAGTTAATCCCAAGCACTGTTCAGGTAAGTAAGGAAGGCGCCGCCGTCCACCGCTACATTGAAAGTCACTTCAAGGAAAACGTAAGCCTTGACGATCTGGCAGAAGTAGCACACCTGAACAAATACCACATGACCCATTTATTTACAAGAGATTACGGTATATCTCCGATTAAGTTTTTGCTCAGTCTGAGGATAAAGGAGAGCTGTTATCTTCTGCGGACAACTGACCATCCCCTTTCCCAGATTGCAAGAATTACAGGCTTTTCATCTCCCAGTTATTTCTCCCAGAGCTTCCGCAAGGCCGAAGGCGTGAGTCCCACTGACTATCGGGCTAAATATCATCTTTCCAAGCAAGTTGGAGAGCTTGATGACGGAGAATGAGTAAAACAGTAGATTATTCCCTGCAATATACCGAGGTATTGGGTTTGATGCCATATCTTATGTTTTAATAATATTTGATTAAAAGAGTTAAATCTCCCGTTTATCCGCCGGATAAACGGGAGATTTTTTATTTGTCACAATTTATAAGCTGACTTACTTCGCTCTCTCCGAAAATTTCGATTCCGTTTTTCTTCAGTAGTTCTGAAGTAACTCCGTCACCTGAAACGAGAGTGCTGCTGAATGTACCGTCATAAATTTTTCCGCTGCCACAGGAAGGGCTTTTTTCCTTAAAAAGTGCTTTACTGCAAGAGTATCTTTTGGCAAGTACAAGGGCGTGTTCTGCACCCTTTTTATATTCTGCCGTCACATCAACAAAAATTTTGTTCACTACTCGCTGCCCCTGTCTCTCACTTGGCTGTCTTGGAATAGGAAGACCTCCTGAAGTTTCAGGACAGACAGGAATGAGAAAATACTTTTCTCTCAGCGCCTTTAATACCTCTTCGGGCAGAGTATTTGTGCCGCCGTTATATTTGCATAAGTTTCCTAAAAGGCAGGCACTTACAAGCAGATTTTCCATACTATCGCCTCATATTAAGTCCCAGTACAGCTCCGCAGACACCGCCGATTATGTGGGTAAGCTGGGAGATATTATCTTTCTGGAGAAGACCGTTGAACAGTTCTCCACCCAGATATAAAACAAGCACCAAAACCAGAGTAATCGGAATGCACCCGTCTTTCATGCCTGAAAGAGAGGACATAACAATCATCATAAACACTATGCCGGAAGCGCCTAAAAGTGCTGTTCCGGGGAAGAAAAGCCACTGAACCAGACCCGAAACAAGTGCTGTCAGGAAAATAGCCCAGAAAAGATTTTTAGTACCGTACTTCTCTTCAAGGGGAGGACCCACTACCAGAATCATCATCATATTTCCTATGTAATGGGCATAGTTTGCGTGCCCAAGTACATGAAGCACAAATCTGGGATAAGTGAATGGGTCTGTAAGTGGGGCACGATAAACGGAAAAGAGGGTCTGCGTTGTCCATCCCGAGGAAACGAAGTCCAGAACCAGCGCCGCAAGAGAGGTCAGCGCGAAAGTCAATACAAGAGGAGAATTATACTGAAATTTTATAATTCTCTTCTTCACAGTTCTTCTCCAAGCTCGGAAAGAGCCTTTTCGTAGTATTCTTTTGTTCTGTCATCGAAGCATACCATACGAACCCGCTCAATTTCCTTATGCTCTTTGAGATAATCATATATTACGGACATTGCAATAACAGATGCCTTTTCCAGTGGGAAGTGATAAACACCTGTGCTTATAGAGGGGAAATCCACAGTTCTGCAACCGTGCTTTGAAGCAAGACGCAGGCAGGATTCATAGCAGGAAGCCAGAAGCTCAATTTCTTTCTTTTGACCGCCACGCCATATAGGGCCTGGGGTGTGGATAACATATTTTGCAGGGAGATTGTAACCCTTGGTGAGCTTTGCATCTCCGGTTTTGCAGCCGTTCAACTTGCGGCACTCAGCCAAAAGCTCAGGGCCTGCGGCTCTATGTATAGCTCCGTCAACTCCGCCGCCCCCTAAGAGGGAGCAGTTGGCGGCGTTAACTATGGCGTCAACATTCTGTTTGGTGATGTCGCCTTTTATTACCTGAATTCTATCACTCATCTATCTTTGCTCCTTAAAAACTAACTGTAACAGCATTATCGTCGGCGGAAAGGTTCAGTGTGCTGACCTTTTCTCCACGCAGTTCGATAATTCTCTGAGCAATCTCGTCTTCTATCTCTTTCTGGATAAGACGGCGAAGATTTCTTGCGCCGTAGCTTACGGAGTAGCCTTTTTTAACCAGATAGTCGATAAGTTTTGTATCCCAAGTAAGCTCAATATCTTTCTCTTTCAGCAGGTCTTTAACCTCGCCAAGCATAAGCTCTGCTATGGCACGGAAGTTCTCCTCGCTGAGCTGGTTGAAACAGATAACCTCATCCACTCTGTTTATAAACTCAGGTCTGAGGAATTCGTTGAGTGCCTTCATAGCACGCTCACGGCTCATATCGCTGAGAGAACCACCGAAACCTACGCTGCCGGTCTTGTTGCCGGAGCCTGCGTTGGTTGTCATTATAATAATGGTGTTTTCAAAGTTAACAGTCCTGCCCTGAGCGTCGGTAATTCTGCCGTCGTCCAGAATTTGCAGGAGAATGTTCATAACATCGGGGTGAGCCTTTTCAATCTCATCAAAGAGCACAACGGAGTAAGGCTTGCGGCGTATTTTCTCCGTAAGCTGGCCTGCCTCGTCGTAGCCCACATATCCCGGAGGTGAACCGATGATACGGGAAACAGAGAATTTCTCCATGAACTCAGACATATCAAGTCTGATTAAGGACTCAGGAGAATTGAACATATCCTCAGCAAGGCGCTTTACAAGCTCGGTCTTACCTACACCTGTACCGCCGACAAATATAAAGCTTACGGGCTTGCGCTTAACTTTAAGGCCTACACGGCTGCGCTTAATTGCAGCGCATACGGCATTTACAGCCTCGTCCTGACCGACAATATGCTTTTTCAGTCTTTCGTCAAGGTTTGCGAGTCTTTCAAGTTCATCTTCCTTAATACTGGAAGCAGGAATTTTAGTCCAAAGCTCAACTATTCTTGCAAGATTGTCAAGGCCAAGTTGGGGTCTGCCCACAGCTTCAAGCTGCTCAAGCTCGCTCTGGAGCTGAAGCTCACGGCTGCGAAGCTCTGCAATTCTGGCGTAGCGCTTATCCATCATTTCCTGAGTTGCTTCCTCGTCCTTAGCCATATCCTCAGACATAAGAGCATCTCTCTCAAAGCGGATATTTTCTAAATCACGCTCATCCATCATGCGCTTGTTGATGTTCTCGTCCTTGAGGTTAAGGTCGGAGCAAGCTTCATCAATAAGGTCTATTGCCTTATCAGGCAGGAAACGGTCGGTGATATAACGCTCACTCATAAGAACTGCCTGACGGCACATTTCGTCGGAAATAGTAACGCCGTGGTAATCCTCGTAATAGTGAGAAACACCTCTTATTATCTTTATGCTGTCCTCAATGGAGGGCTCATTCACGGTAACAGGCTGGAAGCGGCGCTCAAGAGCTGTATCCTTTTCTATATGTTTTCTGTACTCGGCAAATGTAGTTGCGCCTATAACCTGAATCTCTCCTCTGGAGAGTGCAGGCTTTAAGATGTTGGCGGCATTCATGCTACCCTCAGCATCTCCGGCACCTACAATATTGTGTACCTCATCAATGACGAGAATTATATTACCGTGGTTCTTAATTTCCTCGATAAGACCTTTCATACGGCTCTCGAACTGGCCTCTGAACTGAGTACCTGCCACAAGAGAAGTGAGGTCAAGGAGAAATACACGCTTATCCTGAAGCTTATAAGGAACATTGCCCATTGCGATACGCTGTGCAAGACCCTCTGCAATGGCGGTTTTACCAACGCCGGGTTCACCTATAAGGCAGGGGTTATTCTTCTGTCTGCGATTGAGTATCTGAATTACCCGCTCCAGTTCCTCTTCTCTGCCTATCATGTTGTCCAGCTTACCCTGCTCTGCTCTCTCGCTGAGATCTATGCAGTAGCTGTCAAGGAACTTTCTCTTTTTACTTCTGGAATTATCACGGTTTTCCTGTTTGGGGCTTGGTGGTTCGTTTGGAGTTTCGGGTTTGCCCTGATCTTTATTGGGGCCACCGAAAAGTCTGTTAAGAAAAGGGAAAGTGGCGGTTTTGCCGTCGTCCTCTTCATCTCCGTCCATGTCAGGAGCCTCAAGTCCCATCAGCTCCTCTGCGCCGTTGAGAGCGTTCATCATCTCTCCGGAAAGGCTGTCAAGGTCCTCGTCAGAAATACCCATCTTGTCTATAAGATCATCAACCGGCTTAATATGGAGCTCTCTTGCACATTTTAAACAGAGGCCTTCATTTTTGGTCACTCCGTTTTCTATTTTGGTGATAAATAAAACTGCTACGTTTTTTCCGCAGCGTGAACACATCTGTGCTTGCATAAATACCTCCCGGTGAAAATTTGGCCGGGAAGAACCCGGCCTGAAGGACACGCAGTCCCATTGCTATTTGAATTTTATATAAGACCCTTTGTCAAGAAGTCAAAGGCCATGAAAAACTTTGCAAGTCCCACACTCTCCAAAGTGTCGGCTCCGATGATAATGCCCATAAAGCCCAAGAGCCAGCAGAGAAGTGAGCAGTAGAGAAATCCTTTCACAAATCCCAGAACACTGCCGCCTATATAGTCAAGCATGGGCATCTTTGGGAATTTGAAGCTTAGGTTTCCTATATTGGTAATTGCTACCAGCAAAATCAATATGAGCAGGAATGCCAGAACAAGTCCACCCACATAGCTTATGGTGTCGCACATTACGTTGATAACAGCTTCGGTCATATTTTCGCCTGTCTGCTCTGCATACTTTACAGACTTATCGGCTATGCGCTCAGAAAGCTTGTCGTTAAAGCCAATGCTTTTGGAGCACTCGTAAGCGTAGTCATAACGCAGTGAGCTGTCCTGAGCCAGAACATCCTCCAAAGAGAGGTCGCTGTTACCGTAGCCCATTTTTTCCAGTGCTGCGCTTCTGGTCTTCTGTGAATCTATAAAACCGTTAACGAAAGGCTCCATTACAGGAACAACCTGACCGGCATACTTTTCTGAGAGGAAACTACCGCCGTAAAGAGCAATAATTATAGCCAGAATTCCAACGATGCCGCTCACAAAGCCCTTTTTGCAGCCACGCCATATACACATGGCAACTATCAGCAATAAAATTATATTGATAAAGAGTTTCATATGCAATCTCGTCCTTTTTATGTATTCTTCACGGCTTACCGCAAAGCTTTTTCTTTGGCTTAAAGTTAATTATAACATATAATTATGAATAAATATATGTTTATATTTTACATTATTCTAAAAACATCTGTCCCACAGGATCATCGTACCACACTCTGTTCAGATACAGTCCCTGAGGTGGCATAGTGGGGCCTGTAAGCCGTCTGTCGCCCCTCTCAAGAAGTGAGGGAATATCCTCCGGCTGTATTTTTCCGTAGGAGGCATACACCAGAGTACCCACAATAGCTCTGCACATATTATAGAGAAAGCCGTTGGCACAGATAGAGACGGTTATAATGTCCCCCTCTTTTTCAGCCTTGCACCAGTATATGGTGCGAACGGTTGTTTTTGTCTCTGTACCAAGACTTCTTACGGCCTTAAAGTCGTGAGTTCCCTCAAAACTTTTTGCCGCCGCTTTCATCTGTTCCATGTCGAGCCTTTGAGGATAAAAGCAGACACGCTTATCCAGAAAAGGATCTCTGATGGGACTGTTTAATATTTTGTAGATATATTCTTTTTTTATACAGGAACCTATGGCGTTAAAATCTTCCGGTGCTTCCACAGCGTCCACAACCGCAATATCTCCGGGAAGTCTGGTATTAACTGCCAGAGGTATTCTGTCTATGGGGATTCTGCAATCTGTTTTAAAATTCGCGCAATAGCGCAGAGCATGAACGCCCGCATCGGTTCTGCCGCAGCCGGTAAGTTTAACCTTATGACCGCAAACCTTTTCCAATGCCTCTTCCATAGTCTGTGCTACGCTTATTTCGCTTTTCTGCACCTGCCAGCCGTGGTAACGGCTGCCGTCATATTTTAAACGCAGTGCTATATTTCTTGTTGCCATAAATTATAATCCAAATTTCTTTAAAACTATAACCACAATCAGGAAAAGAACTCCGATTGAAAGTGCTACCCAGTCTTTTCCGCCCATTACAAGCTTTTTCATCCTTGTTCTGCCCTCTCCGCCATGATAGCAGCGGCTCTCCATTGCAACTGCCAGCTCGTCTGCTCTTCTGAAAGCAGAGACAAACAGAGGCACAAGAATAGGCAGCATGGCTTTTGCTCTTCTGATAATATTACCGGTTTCAAAATCCGCACCTCTTGCTTTCTGGGCAGACATGATTTTATCTGTCTCCTCAATCAGCGTAGGAATAAAGCGCAGAGCCATACTCATCATTATTGTCATCTCATGGACAGGAACTTTTATCTTTTTAAGGGGATTTAAAAGTATTTCCAGTCCATCGGTCAAAGCCATAGGGCTTGTGGTATAAGTGAGAAGAAAAGTGCCTGTAACAAGGAGGGTGATACGAATTATCATCTTAGCCGCCCTGTCTATACCTTCCCATGTGATAATCCAACCGGGAAGAATAGGTGTACCCTCTGTGTAGAAGATGTTCAGTATACCGGTGAGCGCTATAATAAATATCATGGGCTTCATGCCCTTAAAGATATTTTTAGGCTTTATTTTTGAAACCCACATTGCCGTAGCCGTAAACATGGCAACCACAGCGTAGCCTGCCCAGCCCTTAGCCTGAAAGAGCATGACGATATACAGCACCACAAGCAGTATTTTAGTTCTGGGGTCAAGCTTGTGTACGGGGGTATCGCCGGGGAAAAACTGACCCAGAGTTATATCTTTCAGCATTTTCCCGCCCCCTTGACTTTAAGCACAGCCTCTTTCAGCTGTTCATGGGTGTAAATGGAACGTGGTATATCAAGTCCCCGCTCTCTCAGTGCCATAGCAATAGCTGTGGGTCTGGGAACGGAGAGGCCGATTTTTATAAGCTCCTCCGGCTGTGAGAATACCTCTTCCGGAGTGCCGTCCATTTTAATGGTACCGTGGTCAAAAACCAGTATGCGCTGGGCAAATTCTGCCGCATCGTCCATATTATGGCTTACCACAATAACGGTAGCGCCGCTCATTTCACGGTAACGCTTTATGTTGTCCATTATCTGTCGGCAGCCTGCCGGATCAAGACCTGCGGTAGGCTCATCTAAAATCAGAACGCCCGGACGCATGGCAATAACACCTGCAATGGCAATTCTGCGCTTTTGTCCGCCGGAGAGCTCCAGAGGTGATTTATCCAGAAGGTCTTCTGTTACGCCGGTAAAATCCGCCGCTTCTCTAACCCGCTCGTCCACCTCTTTTTCGCTCAGTCCCATATTTTTAGGGCCGAAAGCAATATCGGCGTAGACTGTCTCCTCGAAAAGCTGATACTCAGGGTACTGAAAAACAAGGCTGACCTGCCATTTAACATCACGTTTTGACTGTTTGCTCTCGTTTATATCCTTACCGTCCACAAATACCTTGCCTGAGGAAGGCTCCAGCAGAGCGTTAAGATGCTGTATAAATGTAGACTTACCTGAGCCTGTATGACCTATAAGACCTACAAACTGACCGTGGGGAATTACAAGATTTATATTATCTATTGCTGTTTTTTCAAACGGAGTGTCCATGCCGTATGTATGGCATAAATTCTCCACTCTGATTTCTGACATTCTATTTCCTCTTATATCTTTTTAAGTGCGTCAGCAATTGCATCTGCACATGAATCAACATTCAAAGCGTTCAAAGGCAAAGACATCCCCTCGCCGTTCAGCTCATACATAAGACGAGTTGTCTCCGGAACATCCAGTCCCTCGCTCTGCATAAGCTCAACCTGAGAAAAGACATTGCCGGGTTTACCGTCAGCAATGACAACACCGTTTGACATGACTATAAGTCTGTCTGCATTTATGCACTCGTCCATATGGTGAGTAATAAGTATAACGGTCATGCCATGCTCACGGCAAAGCTTTGTAATACTCTCAATTACCTCTCGTCTGCCCTGTGGGTCAAGCATTGCGGTAGGCTCATCCAGAACGATAATTTCCGGCTCCATAGCTATAACGCCCGCTATTGCCACTCGCTGCTTCTGTCCGCCGGAGAGAAGGTGGGGTGCGTGAATTCTGTATTCATACATACCCACCATCTTTAAGGCGTTATCCACTCTGGTTCTTATTTCTTCCATAGGTACGCCCAGATTTTCGGGAGCAAAAGCCACATCGTCCTCAACCACGTTTGCAACTATCTGGTTATCGGGGTTCTGGAAAACCATGCCCACTGAACGTCTGATATCCAGAAGCTTATCCTCGTCGGAGGTATCTATACCTTTAACATAGACATTGCCCTCCGTGGGAGTAAGAATCGCATTCATGTGCTTTGCAAGGGTTGATTTTCCGGAACCGTTGTGTCCCAGAACTGCCACGAAGCTGCCCTTTTCTATTTCAAGGTTTATCCCTTTGAGAGTTTCGATCTCGTCATCAGGATAGGTATAATGCACATTTTTAAAGCTAATAACAGAATTCAAATCAAATTCCTCTCTCAGTGCTCCCAGCGGCATGTTGCACCGCAAGGCAGATACAGACCGCTCTCCGTTACGGGAAGCGCAAGCTCCTGACTGTCGGAGCGACCGCCGAATTTCTTTGTAAATATACTCTCTGTCACATATGAAAGTACAGAGGGAGAAAGGCCGGTAGTATAGGAGTTTATAATCACGAACAAGGGATTATCAGACAGTACATCGGCGCACAATGAGACGAAAGGCCAGAGATTTTGTTCCAGCTTCCATATCTCACCGCTTGGACCTCTGCCGTAGGAGGGCGGGTCCATGATGATGGCGTCATATTTATGTCCTCTTCGGATTTCTCTCTCTACAAACTTTGCGCAGTCGTCCACTATCCAACGGATAGGTGCATCAGACAATCCGGAAGAAGCGGCATTTTCCTTGCCCCAGCTCACCATGCCTTTAGCAGCATCCACATGGCACACGCTTGCACCTGCCTTTGCACAGGCAACAGTTGCGCCGCCTGTATACGCAAAAAGGTTCAGCACATTTATATGCCGTCCTGCGTTTCTGATTTTCTCCATAGCCCAGTCCCAGTTGGCGGCCTGTTCAGGAAAAATACCGGTGTGCTTAAAGTTCATGGGTTTTACATTGAAGGTAAGCTCTCCGTAATTTATCTGCCAGTTCTGAGGGAGTTTGCCCTTGTCCCAGCTTCCGCCGCCGCTCTTGGAACGGCTGTACTCAGCGTCACGTCTGTACCATAATTTATTTCGTCTTGGAGTGTCCCAAATAGCCTGAGGGTCTGGACGAACTAAATAATAGTCTCCCCAACGCTCTAACTTTTCACCCTTTGAGCAGTCTATAAGCTCAAAATCCTGCCATTTATCTGCAAGCCACATATTATCTTCACCAATTTCTTTACATATTAAGACATCATATTTTAACATTAAAAGCACCGCAGGTCAACAGAAAAGCCCCCTTATGAGCGAAAAAAAGCCTCGGAATTTCCTGCAATTTCAGGAAATTCCGAGGTGATTTCTAACTCAGTGGGCGTTATAGTAATAAATTGCCGTGCTGTCTGTGAGTATGGTGTCACATCTGCCGGAGAACAGATAGCTGAAGCACTCTGTAGTACCACCTGCAAGTCTTGTTATCTGACCCATTCTGTTTGCCAGTTTCTCGTCGCTGTTGAGAGCTTCAAGAGCTTCGGGAGTGGAGCTCATAACCATTTTTTTACCTGAGAGCATGAGCCTGTTCCATATAAGGCTGCCATCTCTGGCAGCTATAACAATATCGTTATGTACATAAGGACCGTACTGAAAAATTCTGCCTTTGTCCACATCCTCCTGATTGAGTGCAATACCGCCCCATGCGCAGTCGATATTTCCGGAAGAAAGCTCTACATACACGTTTTCTTTTTCTATGGGCTGAATTTTTAGATTCCAGCCCAGCCGCTCACAAACTGCAATAGCAAGTTCTACATCATGTCCCCAGTATTCGCCGTTTGCCACATATGCCATAGGGAAAGAGTTTATATCTACGCCGATTATAAAGTCTCTGGGTTCAGGCATTCCCACTTTTTCCAAAGCCTTGGCATTCTTTTTAAAGCTGACTATCTTGTCGCCGAACCACTTTGAGGAAAGCTCCGCCACTTTGCCCTCACCTGCCAGAGTTTCAATAGCTGCCATAACATAAGCCGCCGTAGGGTCTCCGGTTCTGAAAGCAAGGGAATAATCCTGCTCTACCAGTGTCTGCACTACCTTAACACCATAGGAGTTGCCACCGCAAGCTGCGGTACTCAGGCAAATACAGACTATAAGTAATATACATAAAGCTTTTTTCATACTATCCCACCAGTTAAAATTTTTATATCAATGTTTAGGCTGATATTTTCCCTTTGAGGCGTTGCTCTTATTATTTTCTCTCTCAGAAGTTTTAGGTGCTCTTGGTGTTTTCACAACTTTAGGTTCTTTATTAGCTTTCACAGTTTCATGTATCTGTTCAGCTTCCTCCTCGGGCTTATTTTTCTTTGCCTTCAGGATTAGTGAAACCGCACCCGCCGCAATCGTCACAGCGCCGATTACGCCTGCAATTACAAGAATTTTCTTCAAAAGCGCATCTTTCTTTTCCGCTTTTTCAGCTGCAAGCTTTTCCTGCTCTATGCGCTGCTGTTCTTCCAAAGCCTGTCTTGCTTCCTCTTCCTGTTTTTCCTTTTCTATTCTTTCCTGCTCTTCCTGAGCTTTCTTTTCTTCTTCAAGTCTCTTCTGCTCTGCCTCAGCCTGCTCCTTTTCATAAGCTTCCAGCTTTTCATCAAGAGACAGTGTGTACTCCTCAAATATAGGTGCAAAGCCGGCAATTAAATCGTCGTTCAGTCCCATCTGTTCGGTCATAACAGTAAGAATAAAGGGATTTGGAGTGTAGATAATTCCTGCTGTGTGGCTGAAAGATTTATTGCTCCTGTCAACCAGTGCGCCGTATTTCTGAGCTATTTCATACTTATCGCCGAGAGTTCTGTTGAAATATGTATCCGGCTGTGCCTGTTTGAGACACTCTATAATATTGGGAAAGCGCTCGTTTTCAAAATACAGAGTTTTCATCACGTCCGTCATAAAACGGGCATTAAAGTAGCTGTAATCATAGAAGTCATCCACATAGTCCTCTTTGGGCATATCTGAATATCTCTGGTACATCTCTCTGACTTTTCTGTTTCCCTCCGGAGTTTCATAAGGCACATCGGCTATGTAGTTCATGGTAAGATGGCCGTAATCATTATTGGAGTAGACCAGAACCAGTCTCTCAAGCTCTGAGAGCTTCATGCCTCTTATATCGGAGTCCTGAGTTAATTTGCCCTCGTGCTCGCCCTCTGCCATAAGCATAAAAAGAGGCACTTTATACATACTTGCACTGTAATACCACTTATCACCGTTATAATACCATGTATCTCCGGTAGCAGTGTAGCAATAACCTATACTTATGTTTTCAGGGTTTAGATTTTTGGACGCTATGTAATCATCAAGCCTTTTTTGAAGCTCTTCACCGTCTATGATGCTCTCCTTTGTTTCTTCCGTCTCCTGAGCAAATGCGGTGGTGAGTGACAGCATGAACACAAGGCAGAGAAGCAGGCATATAGAGGTTTTAAATATCTTTGAAACTGATTTCAACATTAAATCTCCCGAATCTATATTTCTTTCGTAAGAATACAGAATATTTTAAACTAAATCAAGTGAATTTCCATGAATTTCTCTTGGAAATTATAAAATTTCAATGTCGTTTCCATGTCTGCTTACAGAGCAGTTAAAGAAGCATTCAGCAGCCTTTACAAGATACTCTGTATCCTTTGCACCGGCAGTCTCATAGGCTGAGTGCATTGCAAGCTGAGCAAGTCCAATATCCACAGTATCAATGGAAACATGAGCAGAGCTTATATTTCCCAGTGTTGAACCGCCGGGCATATCGGCTCTATTGGTGTAGCTCTGAACAGGAACACCTGCCTTGTTGCAGATTTCGCTGAAAACTGCGGCAGAAACTGCGTCGGTGGTGTACTTCTGGTTTGCGTTGTGCTTAATGACTATGCCCTTATTCATTGCAGGTCTGTCATTTCTGTCTGCAAATTCAGGGTGGTTGGGGTGGACGGCGTGAGCGTTATCGGCAGACACCATAAAGCTCTGATTCAAAGCACGGAGATATGCGCCCTTGTCCATAGAAGCCTTTTCGCATATGCGGCTTAAAACATCCTCAAGGAAGCTGGAATCTGCACCCTGCTTTGTACCGCTGCCCACTTCTTCATTATCGAATATGCACAGCACAGGTACGCTCTTACCGCTCTCTGCCTTTATAAAGCCCTGCAAGCATGAGAAAGCGCACTGCAAATCGTCCAGTCTGGGTGAGGAGATATACTCCATGTTTGCACCCCACTGAGTACCCTTGTCACGGCAGTAGGTGAACAGATCGTAGGAGACTATATTTTCCTTTTCAACACCTGCGGCCTGAGCGATAGTGTCCTCAAAGCTCATTTCTCCGTCTATACCGGAAAACAGAGGCAGCATATCCACATTTGCGTTGTAGCTCTTGCCGTCATTTGCGCTTCTGTCCATGTGAATGGCTACATTGGGTATCATCACTAAGTCTCTGTCAATATTCACAAGCTTTGAGCGAAGCTTCCCATTATGCTTTACCAGAACTCTTCCGGCAAGAGAAAGGGGTCTGTCAAGCCAGCTTGAGCAGATCATGCCGCCGTATCTCTCGCAGTTTAACTGGATATACTCCCCTGCTGACTTAACCGCAGGCTGAGATTTAATCTTAAAACTGGGAGAATCGCCGTGAGCTGCCATAATCATAAAGCCCAAAGCATTCTGTGGAAGTTTAAAGGCTATTATGGAAGAACCGTTTCTGCGGGTAAAATACTTTCCGCCCTTGCAGAGGTTCCAGTCCTCTCCCTCAAGAAGCTCGGTAAAGCCTGCATTTTTCAGGATTTCAGCCGCATTTTCCGCAGTGTGCCATGCGGTGGGGCTTTCCTCTATAAAATTAAATAACTGCTCGTTTATATTTTCAATCATAATTTTTAACCTCTTTTTATAGCAATGAAAATATTATAACACAGCTTTTCCATGATTGCAAAAAAAGACACAATATAGTATAGTTATAGTAATCTAATTTTACCATGGAGGTATAGATATGAAAGTAAGTGAACTTCCCTACAAGCGTGTAAGTCTGGAAGAAGTAGCGGCCACCATGACCGATGTTATTGACGGAATCAAAAATGCCGACAACACCGCTCAGATTCTTGCCGCCAGAGAAGACTATTTAAAGCTCTATCTGGAATTTTACACCAATTACTCTCTCGCATATATGCGCTACACCATAAATACAGTGGACGAATTTTATGTGGGAGAAAATGATTATTATGATGAGATAATGCCCGCAGTACAGAACTACATGGTTCAGTACGCATCTGCTCTTCTGGATTCTCCTTTCCGTGAGGAACTGGAAAAGGAACTCAGCCCTGTTCTGTTTAAGTCCATGGAGGCTCAGAGAAAGTCCATGGCTCCCAACGTCGTTGAAGACATGGTCGAGGAAAACAAACTGGTCAGCGAATATTCCAAGCTCATGGCAGGTATGGAGTTTGAGTTCAGAGGTGAAAAGCTCCCCCGTCCCATGCTTGCAAAATACTACAAGTCCGACGATAGAGAGACTCGCAAAGAGGCTATGGAAGTTTTGGGTAAAACTCTCATGGCAAACCGTGATGAGCTTGACAGAATTTACGACAGTCTGGTTCATGTCCGTACCCGCATAGCTCAGAAAATGGGTTACAAAAACTTCATTGAACTGGGCTACTACCGCATGGGTAGGCTTTGCTATGACCAGAAGGATGTTGAAACCTTCCGCAAGAACGTAGTTGAGGACATTGTGCCTGTGGTTGCCCGTCTGCGCACGGAAAATGCAGAGCGTATGGGCATTGACAAGTTCATGTTCTACGATAATGAAGTGCTTGTTCCCGGCGGTGATCCTGTCCCCTGCGACAAGGAGCACATTTTCTCTGCTGCAAGAGAGATGTACCACGCCATGGGCAAGGAGACCGGCGACTTTATCGACATGATGCTTGATAACGATGCTTTCGACGTTGATTCCAGAAAGAACAAGTGGGGCGGCGGTTACTGCACCGAGTTTCCCAAGTACAAGCAGCCCTTTATCCTTGCAAACTTCAACGGCACCTCCGGCGACGTGGACGTTGTTACCCACGAGGCAGGCCACGCTCTCAACGCCTATCTTATAAGCGATAACCGCTTCGCTCTTGAGCTTCAGTGCGGTGGCATGGAGACTGCTGAAACCCACTCCATGAGCATGGAATTCTTTGCATGGCCCTACATGGACAAGTTCTTCGGTGAAAATGCTCCCAAATATCGCTACATGCACGCTCTGGATGCACTGTCCTTTATTCCTTACGGCACTATGGTTGACGAGTTCCAGCACATAGTCTACGAAAATCCCGACATGACTCCTGCCGAGAGAAACAAGGCATGGGCAGAGCTTGAAAAAAAGTACAGACCTCACATCAGCTTTGAGGGTATGCCCTATCTTGAAGAGGGTACCCGTTGGCAGTACCAGATGCACATTTACGAAAGCCCCTTCTACTACATTGACTACTGCCTTGCTCAGACCGCAGCCTTTAACTTCCTGCTGGCTTCTCAGGACGACTACGATGATGCCTTTAAGCGCTACATTCGTCTCTCCCGTCAGGGCGGTGAGAAGGTCTGGACAGATCTGCTTGAAGAGGCAGGCTTCACCTCTCCCTTCACTGCCGGTGCTTTGAAAGACCTTGCAAAGAGAGTGGAAGCACTTTTAAATAAAATCAGAGTTTAATTTTTAAACCGCATAGAAAAAGGGTCTGTCGCAGAATGCAAATTCTGCGGCAGGCCTTTTTTCGTTCTCCGGCCATGACTTTTGCTATTCTTCCTGTGGAAAACTTTTCGTTTTTCTTGATTTTGGGTACAGCAAAGCTGACCCTGC
>SAMEA104404097__coassemble_141_pt1 | contig 77039 bp, 69 predicted proteins | sample SAMEA104404097__metabat2_high_PE_037 | metagenome-assembled genome bin SAMEA104404097 (sample SAMEA104404097) | Balaenoptera acutorostrata | reverse complement strand
GGAGAACGAAAAAAGGCCTGCCGCAGAATTTGCATTCTGCAACAGGCCCTTTTTGCGCTTAATTTTCAGTTTCTCTAAGTCTTTCAACTATTGTAAGCTTAGATACACTTCTGTATACAATTAGAGGAACAATGCAGCCGATAACTGCAAAGATGGGAGCTACAATCAAAATCGGAACGAAAGTCGGATTGAAGCTAAAGAACCAGAACACCTTTTCCATAACCATAGCCAGCAGCGGACCCACTGCAACGGATAAGACAAAGCCTAAAATTACAGCACCCAGTGCGTACAAAAGACCCTCACATACAAGCATTGCTTTTAGCTGCTTACCTGTCATGCCGATAGATTGAAGCATTGCAAATTCACGCTTTCTGGTGAGTATTCCGGTCAAAATAGCATTAACAAAGTTCAGAACACCTACAAGACCGACAATGAATGAAAGCAGAGAGCCGACAATTATGAACATGGAGCGGAAGCTTTCAAACTCTTCTACATAAATCTGCTTGCTTTCGTAGCCATAGCGAGGATTTATGTTGTTTGTATAATCGTGCATGAAGTTTTCCATATCCTCAACGGCACCATCCTCAGTATCAAATGCGTAGAGCATTACATCGCATTTGTCGGTAACTTCCCTAAAAGTATCAATGTTCAGCACAAACTGATCTGAGCCGTAATAACGATAGCCAAAGGTGGTGGGGACATTTACAAGAGCTGCGACTGTGAATGTCTCGTCATGGTATTCTGAGGGACGCTGCCAACAGGGCTTGCCGTCGGACATTTCATAGCTTTCGTAAACTTCGCCTGTTTCCGGATTATAAAATTCCCATTGGGTAGGATAACGGAAGGTTACAGTGTCTCCGACCTTAGCCCAATTCGAATCAGGCTCAGCTTTTCCGTAATCATCAGTAAAGTATACAGCTGCAATTTCACGGCTGCCGGATTCATAAAGCGGAGATAAATCGCCCTCTATAACGGTGAGGCGGTCAAGGATATATTTTTCCATACCGTATGCATCAATATGATCCATGACCCTACCGTCTGCAGTACGCTCGGCGTACTTCATTTCGTAGTCTACATTTTCAGCGCTGTCCCAATGCAGCTTGCCTTGCCGTACCCAATCTTCAGGAGCAAATTCCTGTACTGCCATCAGCTGCCCGTAAACTCTGCCACCATCTGTTATACTGCCGTGAGAGGAAACATCATCAATAACTGTCTCAGGCAAAACATTGCTGCCGAAAGACCAATAGAGATTATCGTTAAAATATGCGCCGTCAGCAAGAATGAAATCACAGGCAGCTTTGTCCTGAAGATACTTGTCCATATCAAAGCCGCTTGTAAACAGGCTTGTCAGCTGCATTAAAACTATGGCTAAAGTGAGAGAAATAACGGTTACAACGGTTTTAGCTTTGCTGCGACCTAAATTTTCCCATGCCATATGGAAAACAGAAAAAGTTTTATTGCCTTTTTTCTGCTTCTTTTTGGAACTGTTGCCCTCAGTATAGCGTACAGCTTCAACAGGGGAGACCTTTGCAGCCATTTTGCCGGGTCTTGAGCAGGAGAGCGTAACAGTTAAAAGGGCAAATATTGCAGACAGAACGAATATAAACGGGCTTAAAGATACGGTATCAGCCGCAAAACCGTTAAGTGTTGACAAAATTACAGGGGTAAGCTTTGCACCGATAAACCAACCCAATAAACAACCGAGAGGTATTCCGAACACACAAAGCATAAGAGCCTGACGGCGAATTATGGACTTTATCTGCTTTCCGGTAGTGCCTACGGTTTTGAGAAGTCCGTAAAAGCGAATATCGTTTACAACAGAGATCTGGAACACATTATAAATGATAAGATAGCCGGTGAAGATAATGAGAACCAGTAAGAACACAATTAGTACTACGGTAATGGGGTCTGCATTTTGGGAAAGCTGCGCTCCGGTGTAGCCCCAGTTAACACCGATGTCGATATAATCAGGCTGATTTGATGTTTCTGACTGATAGCCGTGATTTGCTAAAATTGAGTTCAGGTCATCTTCAATGTGACGGGCATTTTTGAACATTACATCAAGGGTCCAGCTGCCTGTCAGTTTGTCTTTTGTGGGAAGTGTAATATCAAGGTCATCTAAAATGGAGTTAATACGGCTTTCAGGAATCAAAATCTGGTTTGCAACTGATATTGGGTCTTTCTCCCACCAGCCGCAAAGTGTAAAGGTCTGCTCTGTTGGCTTTCCGTTTACGTCTATGTTGACTGTAAACTCATTGCCGATCACAGGCTCCACACCAAGAAGCCTCAGAACGTCAAGATCGGTAGCCGCTTCGTTTGTACCCTCTTGTGGAAGTCTGCCCTCTATGGGGTCCAGGTACATCCAGTGGGCTGCGTTTGCATCGCTCCACCGTACCTCTACATGATTCTTGCGGAATAGGTCATCAGTGGGAAAACCAAGAACACGGTTTACACCCCATTCTTTGATGAGCGGGTCATCTCTAAGTTCCAGAAACTGCTCTTCACTGAGATACTTAAAACTGCCGTGAACGTAGCCGCCTGCCTGACGGAAGTTTGCCTGCTGAAAAGCTTCATTAGCCGAAAGGCCTACGGTGAACAGGGAAGTGAACAAAATCGTGGTCAAAGCAATAGCCAGTATTGCGATAATATTTCTGGTCTTTGAGGCACGAAAGCTCTTTTTTGACAGCTGCTTTATGCAGGCTTTATTGGAAACTTTGAGCATTTCCTCACCCCCTGTTCAGAATACGTCCGTCCTCAATACGGATTATCCTGTCAGCGGTCTGGGCGATTTCCTCATTATGAGTTATCATCACAATAGTCTGGGAAAACTGCTCTGAGGTCACTTTCAAAAGACCCATAACGTCAAGGCTTGTTTTGCTGTCAAGGTTTCCGGTAGGCTCATCTGCAAGAATGATTGCGGGCTTTGAAGCCAGCGCTCTTGCTATTGCGACTCTCTGCTGCTGACCGCCGGAAAGTGCGTTAGGCAGATTTTGAAGCTTTTTCCCAAGACCCAGAGAGTTGATTATTTTTTCTATGTACTCAGAGTCTTCCTTTCTGCCGTCAAGCTGTATGGGCAGAACTATGTTTTCGTATACGTTCAGAACAGGTACAAGGTTAAAGCTCTGGAACACAAAGCCGATTTTCCGCCGTCTGAAAACGGTCAGCTCTTCGTCGGAAAGTCCGGAAAGTTCCTGACCGTCAACGATTACACTACCCTCAGAGGGTCTGTCCAGACCGCCGAGCATATGCAGGAGAGTTGATTTTCCCGAGCCGGAAGTGCCAACAATGGCAACAAACTCGCCCTTTTCTATGCTTATATCCACGCCGTCCAAAGCTCTTACCTCAGCTTCGCCTGAACCGTAGATCTTTTTCAGCCCTTTTGTTTCAAGTATTTTCATTTTTATACCTCCAAGTGAAAAAGTCTGTATCACTACAATACAGACTTTAACATACGAATCTTTCCAGAGACTTTCTCAATTATAACAGAATTGAAAGATTTAGGCATTGGGAAGAAATACCGAAAACTTTGAGCCATGTCCCTTTTTGCTCTTCACCTTTATATATCCACCCTGCGCAGAAATTATCTGCCTTGTAAGATATAGACCGATGCCCAGACCCTCAGTTTTGGAGTGTTCAGGGCTTCTGTAAAATCGGGAGAATATTTTGTTTATATCCTCTTCTGCAATTCCGTTTCCCTCATCTTCAATATCAATGCGGCAGAAAAGCTCATAGCTGTGTACGGAAATTTTTATGGAAGAATTTTCTGGACTGTATTTTATACCGTTATCCAGAATATTTCCCAAAGCCTCTACCGTCCATTTAAAATCAAAAATAGCACTAAGATTTGAAGCTGAAATTTTTATATCTATATTTTTATTGTCTGCCTTTTCTTTTAAGCCTGAAACGGCTTCTTTGACACAAGGCATAATCTGAGATTTTACGGGGTTTAAACTCAGAATGCCGTTTTCAAGCCGTGAACATTTAATCAAAGCATCAATCAGAAATTTAAGCTTCTCTGTTTGAGCTTCCAACGCTGAAACGCAGGTTTCGGCACTTTCAGGTAAATCCTGCTCAGATAACAGCTGAGTGTACAGCAGAATATTTGCAATGGGAGTTTTAGTCTGGTGAGAAATATCAGATATAAGCTCTTTTATTCTGTCCTTTTCCTCTGCAATTTTTGCCTCAGTAACACCGGAGGAAAGGAGATAATCCCGAAATTCACTTTCAACTGAGGATAAAATGCTCTCGTCAAAATTGCTTTCGTGAAAATCACCGGCTTTTGCCGCACTTATCATATTGCGAATTTTGTTTAATGTATTTTTCTCTCTGTGGCGGAAAAACAATGCAGCTGAAACTGAAACCAAAGATATAAGCACACATAAAATAATTTCCATATTATTTTTCCCAAACGTAGCCTATGCCATAAACAGTCTTTAACTTTTTGCAGCCGTCAAGCTTATCTCTGAGCCTTTTCACTGTGACTGAAAGGGCGTTCTCGTCCACATATTCTGCGCCATCTGTCCAGACCTTGTCCACAAGCTCTGCTCTGCTCATTGTGCGGCCACGATTTAAAACCAGAAGCTTTAAAAGCTTTTGCTCGGTCTTGCTCAGACTTATTTCCTGACTGCCTTTAAAAAACTCCATACGCTCAAAGTCAAAGCGGAAATCCTCAATCTCCAGTGCAGACTGTACAGGGGCATTGCGCCTGAGCTGTGCCTTGACCCTCGCTCTGAGTACGGCGAGAGAAAAGGGTTTTGTTATATAGTCGTCTGCCCCAAGCTCAAGACCGGTTACTATGTCCGTCTCCATGTCGTTGGCAGTGAGCATTATTACGGGAAACTTTGAACTTTGACGAATATTTTTCAAAAGTTCAAGGCCGTTTCCGTCAGGCAGGTTTATATCTAAAATCAAAAGAGAAAAATCAGAAGCGGAAAGTGCGGTCTCTGCCTCTTTAATACTGTGGCATATTCTGATTTTTACATCTTCACTTTGCAGTGCAAGTTTTATGCCCTCAGACAGAGAAAAATCATCCTCCAAAAGTAAAATATTTTCCATATATCATCATCCTAAATATATTTTGCTTTGATTATATTATGTTTTTTCATGCCTATCAAGGCTAAGTTAAAAAATGTCTGAACTTTTAACAAATATTAAAGGGCTTGAAAAATAAATCATTTATGTGTATTATGTTATATTATATATAGTAGGAATAACTCAAAAATCGAAAAATGGATATAAATTCCAAAGAAAAATGCCTGCAAAATAAAATGAAAGTGACAAGCTGATAAAGCCGTAAAAGACTTTCTTCGGCGCTAATTTATACAATGGAAAAAATAACTTCAAGAAAAAATGAACATATACGCCACATAAGGCTGCTCTGCTCTGACAGTCAGTATAGACGGGAAAATGGGCTTTTTATATGCGACGGAATGAAGCTTCTGAAAGAAGCTTTGAGCTTCGGAGCAGAGATTGAAGCGGTACTTTGGAAAGAACAGGCAGAGGAGCTCGAGGGACTTAAAGGCGTAAATCAGTTTGCTGCACCTGCAGAACTTTTCGACTATGCTTCTCCCATGAAAAATAGCCCCGGCCCAATCTTTTCCGTTAAGATACCAGATGAAAAGAGCGGGGAAAAGCTGAGAAACGCCATAGTTCTTGAAAATCTGCAAGACCCTGGAAACGTGGGAACAGTAATAAGAACTGCAAATGCCTTTAATATTGACGCTGTAATTCTCACAGGAAACTGTGCAGATCTCTATAATCCCAAAACAGTCAGAGCCACTATGGGTGCAATTTTCCGCCAGAAGCTTATAGTTAAAAGCTTAAATGAGCTTGGAGAATTTTTAAAGGAAAATAATCTGCCCCTGTACGGCGCTGCTTTATCAGACAGAGCCGTGGATATGCGTACTGTTGAGCTTAAAAATGCCGCTGTCGCTGTTGGCAGCGAGGGCAGAGGACTGAGCAGAGAAATTTTAGATATATGTGAGAAAGAGATAATTATACCGATGAATCCCGACAGCGAATCTCTTAATGCTGCTGTTGCGGCTTCGGTACTTATGTGGGAAATGAGCAGATAAAAAGAGGAGTGAACTTATGTCAGCGCTTAAATACTGGCTGTGGCTGTCAGCTGCCGAATGGGTGAGCTGCGGAGCGAAAGCCGCATTGCTGAAGCATTACGGCGATCCGGAACGGGCTTTCTTTGCTCCGAACCATGAATTTAGGCGTATCGGCGGCATAAGCGATAGGGAAGCGGAAATACTTGAAAGACGTGACATGAGCCGCTGCCCGATTATTGAAGAGGAATGTTCGTATCAGAATATATCCATTGTCACAATGAGCGACAGTGCCTACCCCGAAAAACTTAAAAATATTTATTCACCCCCACCTGTCATCTTCGTTAAAGGTACAATAAAAAGTCTGGATACATTTCCATATGTGGCGGTTATCGGTACCAGAAAAGCCAGCGCCTACGGTCTTAAAATGGGACGTGAAATGGCATGGCAAATATGCAGGTGCGGTGGCGGAGTTGTTTCCCTGCTCACAGCAGGTATAGATACTCAGGTCGCTAAAGCTGCGCTTCTTGCAGGCGGAAAATGTGTTGGAGTTCTGGGTGTTCCACATGAGCTTGTAAACGACAGATTGAGCGAGGATGTGGCTGCTCACGGCGCTCTTATCAGCGAGTACCCACCGGGAACTAAGCCTGTGAGAAGTTTTTTCAGGGAGAGAAACAGAATTGCTTCCGGTATCTCGCTGGGGGTTGTGGTGGTTGAAGCTCCCGAAAGGAGCGGAACAAGATTTTTCGCATACGATGCAGCTGAACAGGGAAAAGAGATATTCGCCGTTCCCGGTAATGCAGACTCGGAAAACAGTGTAGGTACAAATGCGCTTATAAAAGAAGGCGCAAAGCTTGTTACCAATGGCGCTGAGGTTATGGAAGAGTTTAAAGCGCTGTATCCTGACATTATTAAATTGAGCCGAGAGAGCTGTCCTGAACCCACGGAAGAGAACGAAAAGGACATAAAAAAGACCAAAAAACAGGAAAATATAAATAAAACTCAAGAAAAGACTGTTGACAAAGAAAAGAGCAGGGGATATATTGACTTGCATGAACAGCTCAGTGCTCTTTCAGAGGATCAGCTTAAAATTATAACGGCTATCGACAAAAATGCCGTGCATATTGACGATATAATAGAAAGTACAGGCCTTCCCACTGCGAAAGTTCTGGCTCAGCTCACATTTTTGGAGATTAAAGGCTATGTGAGACGTGAAGCAGGAAGGCGTATTTCATTGAATATAGCAAAAAAGTGAGGACATGTAATGGCAAAATCTAAGAATCTGGTAATTGTGGAGTCACCTGCCAAGGCTAAGACTATTGAAAAATATTTAGGAGACGATTATAAGGTTAAAGCGTCCATGGGACATTTGCGTGATTTGCCAAAAAGTAAAATGGGCGTTGATATAGAAAACGGATTTGAACCCAAATATATTCCGGTAAGAGATAAAAAGGATCTTATAGCTGAACTTAAAAAGGACGCTAAAAGCGCCAAAACTGTTTATCTCGCAACGGACCCTGACCGTGAGGGAGAAGCTATTTCCTGGCATCTCAAGGAGCTTTTAGGTCTTGATGACGAGAAAGCAAAGAGAGTTACATTTAACGAAATAACGAAAAAAGTAGTTACCGAGAGCATACAGAACCCCAGAGAAATTGACCAGAATCTTGTTGATGCTCAGCAGGCAAGAAGAGTTCTGGACAGAATCGTGGGTTATAAGCTCTCACCTCTGCTCTGGAAAAAGGTAAAGTCAGGTCTTTCTGCCGGAAGAGTTCAGTCTGTTGCAACCAGAATGGTTATCGACAGAGAAGAAGAGGTTAAAAACTTCGTTCAGGAGCGCTACTTCCTTCTTGATGCCTGCCTCAGCCGCTTAAACGAAACCGCCAGCTTTAAGGCTCGTTTCTACGGCAAGGGAGATAAAAAGCAGGAAATTAAGAGCGATGAAGAAGTAAATCAGATAATTGATGAGTGCAAGAAGGATAAATTCACTGTCTCTAAGGTAAAGCGTGGCATTAAGCAGAGAAGTCCTGCACCTCCCTTTATCACCTCCACCTTACAGCAGGAGGCTTCCAGAAGACTTAATATGACTCCCCGACGCACCATGTCCATAGCCCAGCAGTTATATGAGGGCGTGGAAATTGACGGTTTTGGAAGCATAGGTCTTATTACCTATATGCGTACAGACTCACTCAGACTTTCCGATGAGGCTATCAGCGCCGCAAAAGATTATATAGTAGGTCACTACGGCCCTGAATATTACCCCGAAAAGCCCAGACATTTTAAAACCAAGGCCGGCGCTCAGGATGCCCATGAAGCCATACGTCCTACCGATGTAAAGCTCAGTCCTGACGTTGTCAGAAAGAATTTAACTCAGGAGCAGTACAGGCTGTATAGACTCATCTGGGGTCGTTTTACCGCCTGCCAGATGGCAAATGCTATCTATGACAATGTTTCTGTGGACGTTACAGCCGCAGACTATGTATTTAAAGCCAACTACTCCGAGCTTAAATTTAAAGGCTACACAGCTGTATACGAGGAGGCAAAGGACGAAGAGAGCAACGAAATCCAGAGTCCGCTGCCTGCTTTAAGCGAGGGCGAGGAACTGACACTCCAGAAGATGATACCCGACGAGCAGTTCACTCAACCACCATCCAGATACACCGAGGCTACACTTATACGAGCAATGGAGGAAAAAGGTATAGGCCGTCCTTCAACCTACGCTCCCACTATATCCACCATAACTTCCCACGACTATGTAATTAAAGAGGGAAAATATCTGAAGCCCACTCCTTTGGGTGAAGTGGTCACAGGCCTTATGAAAGAGCACTTTGCAGATATCGTTGACCTTAAATTTACAAACCACATGGAAGAAGAACTGGACGAAGTAGAAAGAGGCAAGGAAAAATGGAAAGACGTTCTTGCAGACTTCTACGGCAATTTTAACGAAGAGTTTGAAGCTGCCGAAAAGGCTCTTGACGGAGTTAAAATTAAAGTTCCCGATGTACTCAGCGATGAATACTGCGATGTTTGCGGAAAACAGATGGTAGTAAAGAAAGGCAAATTCGGATATTTCCTTGCCTGCCCCGGATTCCCTGAGTGCACATTTACAAAGCCCATTGTTGTGGAAATGCCCGGTAAATGCCCCAAATGCGGCGGTAAAATTTTGAAGCGTACCTCAAAGAAAGGCTACGTTTTCTATGCCTGCGAGCGTGGCGTTGACTGCGGATTTATCACATGGGATGTACCTACCAAGGATTTCTGCCCTTCCTGCGGTAAGACATTATTTAAAAAGAGTGGAAGAGGCGCACAGAAGCCTTTCTGCATAAATGAAGAGTGTCCCAACTTCCTGCCGGAAGATAAACGAGGATATAAGAAAAAGCCTGTAGATAAAGAAGAAAAGGAAGACGGCGAAAAAGCAGAGAAGTCTGCTGAGAAAAAAGCTGCTCCCGCAAAGAAAACTGCCGCTAAAAAGACTACCACAACAAAAAAGACCGCTGCTGCTAAGAAAACAACAGCTAAAAAGTCTACTACAAAAAAGACTGCGGCTAAGAAAACCACAGCAGCAAAGAAATCTACAACAGATAAAAAAGAAGATAAGGAATAAATTATGGAAACAGTCAGCGTATTGGGAGCAGGACTTGCAGGCAGTGAATGTGCCTGGCAGCTTGCCAAAAGAGGTATAAAAGTTCGCCTGTATGAAATGCGTCCTCAGCATATGAGCCCGGCTCACAGCTCCGGTAACTTTGCGGAGCTTGTATGCTCAAACTCTCTCAGAAGTGATGAGCTTACTAATGCAGTAGGCCTTTTGAAAGCAGAAATGCGCCGTATGGGTTCTCTCATAATGGAGAGCGCCGATGCAAATAAAGTTGCCGCCGGCGGTGCTCTGGCAGTAGACAGAGAGGGCTTTTCAAAGTATATAACAGAGAAAATTGAAAACCATGAAAATATAGAGGTCATTCGTGAAGAGGCCACAGAAATTCCGGAGGGACAGGTTGTAATCGCAACCGGACCTTTGAGCAGCGATGCCATTGCAGAAAAAATTTCAGAGCTTTGCCCTGAAACTCCTCTGCATTTCTACGATGCCGTGGCTCCCATAGTGAGTCTTGAAAGCGTAGACATGGACAGCGCATATTTTGCATCCAGATATGACAAGGGAACTGCGGATTATGTGAATTGCCCCATGAACAAAGAGCAGTACCTCAGCTTTGTAGAAGAACTGAGAAACGCCAAGGAAGCACCTGTACACGGTTTTGATGACGGCGGAGTTTTTGAAGCCTGCATGCCGGTAGAGGTTATGGCAAGACGTGGAATTGACACTTTGCGCTTCGGACCTTTAAAACCTGTTGGACTTAAAGACCCAAGAACAGGTGAGGAGAGCTATGCTGTTGTTCAGCTTCGCCGTGATAATGCGGACGGAACTATTTATAATATGGTAGGTTTCCAGACCCACCTTACTTGGGGCGAGCAGAAGAGAGTATTTACAATGATACCTGCCCTTAAAAATGCAGAGTTTCTCCGTTACGGCGTAATGCACAGAAATACATATCTGAACAGTCCAAAGCTTTTGGATAAATATTACAGACTTAAATCTGATACCAGAATAAGCTTTGCAGGCCAGATGACCGGAGTTGAGGGCTATGTCGAGTCCACTGCTTCCGGTATGCTAGTGGGAATAGAAAAGGCTGCTGAAATTTTAGGTATGCAAGCTGTTGATTTCCCTCAGGAGACAGCCATAGGCGCACTGGGTAATTATATATCCGGCGGCAGCGTTGGTGATTTCCAGCCTATGAACATAAACTTTGGCATTATAACTCCCCTTGGTTACAGAGTTAAAGGCAAAAGAAATAAAAACGCCGAGATTTCCCGGCGCTCACTTGAAATTATAGAAGAGCTTATGAATCGGGAGGTTTTTAACTGTGAAAATAATAATTGACGCAATGGGCGGAGATAACGCCCCTGAGGAAATAGTTAAAGGCGCAGTAAAAGCAAAAAAAGAACTTGGCGTTGATGTTGTGCTTGTAGGCCGCAAGGAAGACGTAGAAGCCTGCCTGAAAAAAGAAAATTGCGACGATATTCCCGTGGTTGATGCAAGAGAAGTTGTAGCAATGGACGATAACCCGGTTTCCATTGTTAGAGACAGAAAAAAGAAAACCGAATCCTCTATGGCTGTTGCACTCAATATGCTTAAAGAGGGTGAGGGCGACGCTGTCGTTTCTGCCGGCAGTACCGGCGCTTTGGTAACGGGCTCCACCTTTATCGTTCAGCGCATAAAAGGTATTCGCCGTCCTGCTCTGTCTCCTGTTCTTCCTGCCGGTGAGCACGGAGTAATGCTGATTGACTGCGGCGCAAATGATACCTGCACTCCTGAGTATCTTTTGCAGTTTGCCTATATGGGCAGCTTTTACGCAAAGAAGATGATGGGATGCGAAAATCCCAGAATCGGCCTTTTAAATATCGGCACTGAAGATACCAAGGGCGGAGAACTCCGTCAGGAGACTTTTGCGCTGCTGAAGAAAGCCGGAGAGGAAGGCAGAATAAATTTTGTAGGTAATGCCGAGGGTACAGGCGTATTTTCCGGAGACTATGATGTTATCGTCAGCGACGGATTTTCCGGAAATGTGCTTTTAAAAACCACTGAGGGCGTTATAAAATACATGATGAAGCAGCTCAAAGGCGTGTTTTATAAAAATACTAAAAACAAGCTTGCCGCTGCTGTGCTTAAAAAAGACCTGGGCATAATGAAAAAGTCTATGGACGTGAACGAAGTGGGCGGAACTGCTCTTCTGGGCATTTCAAAGCCTGTTATAAAGGCTCACGGTTCATCAGATGCCGCCTGCATTTTCTCCGCTGTCAGACAGGCAAAGGCTTTTGTCGAGAGCAATATAATCAAAGATATTGAAGAAAATATCGATGCTATGAAGGTCGGGAAAGATTAAAATGGAAGAGCTTCAAAAGAAAATAGGATATAGTTTTAAAAACGTAAATCTCCTGCGTACTGCTCTTACTCACAGCTCATATGCAAATGAGAAGCATGATGCAAACTGCCAGTGCTACGAGCGCCTTGAGTTTCTGGGTGACTCTGTACTGGAGCTTGTAAGTGCGGAATTTCTCTATAATTATAAGCCCTCTCTTCCTGAGGGCAGCATGACAAGACTGAGAGCAGAGCTTGTATGCGAGGGAAGCCTGCATAAAACAGCCCTTGAACTGGGACTCGGTGAATATATGCTGCTTGGAAAAGGCGAGGAAAAGAGCGGGGGACGTGAGCGCCCGTCTATTCTTGCTGATATGGTGGAGGCAATTATTGCAGCCATGTATATCGACAGCGGCTACGAACAGGCTAAAAGCTTTATTATGGATAATATCCTCAGTAAAGCGGAAATCAGCGCAAATCACCGTACCGGAGATTACAAAACTGAGCTTCAGGAGCTTGTTCAGAAAAAGCATGACCAGCATATAAGTTATGAGCTTATCTCAGAGACAGGGCCTGACCATAATAAGACCTTCTCTTTCCGTGTCAGCATTAACGGCACAGCTGCCGGAGAGGGCAGCGGAAGGACAAAGAAGGAAGCGGAACAGATGGCCGCTATGAAGGCTCTGGAGGGCTTGAGAAAATGAGTGCCAGAGAGAATATCATACCTGTCTTTGTCCCCCATCTTGGATGCCCCAATGACTGCGTATTCTGCAATCAGCGGCATATATCCGGTGCTCAGCGCCCCGCTACGGCGGATGATGTGAGAGAAGCGATAGAGAAAGCAGCCGCCTTGCCCTCAAATGGGGCAAAGCGGCAACTGGCCTTTTATGGGGGTAGCTTTACAGCCATTCCTGTTAAAGATCAGGAGAGCCTTTTGGGAGTTGCAAAAGAGTATTTAGACAGAGGCATTATCAATTCTATCCGCCTGTCTACCCGTCCAGATGCTATTGACGGTACTGTTTTGAAGCGTCTCAGAAGCTACGGCGTTGAAACAATAGAACTGGGCGCACAGTCTCTTGACGAAAATGTGCTGCTGCTTTCCGGCAGAGGTCATACGGCTCAAGACGTGGCTGATGCCTCTAAGCTTATAAAAAATGCAGGCTTTAATCTGATTTTGCAGATGATGACCGGACTTCCCGGAGACAGCGAAGAGCGCTGCATAGAGACAGTTAAAAAAATAATAGAGCTTAAACCTGACGGAGTCAGAGTTTATCCCACGGTTATAGTAAAAGATACTGCACTTTGCGATTTGTGGAGAGTGGGAAAATATACTGAACACGGCGTTGAGGATGCGGTAAATATCTGCTCCAAGATAGTTCCAATGTTTGAAAAGGCAAATATACCTATTATAAGGCTGGGACTTAATCCTACCGACGATTTGTCAGGTGGTGACGCTGTGGGCGGTGCTTATCACCCTGCACTGGGTGAACTTGTAAAAAGCCGCATAATGTTAAACAATGCACGAGAGCTTTTGACAGGTGTTGAAGCGGACAGCTCCGTAGTTTTAGGCGTTAATAAATCAAAAATTTCCCAAATGGTTGGACAGCATAGACAGAATATCGAAACCTTGTGCAGAGAATTTTCATTAAAAGAGCTTAAAATTCGTGAAGCACAGGTAAATGGCGAAGAAATTTTATTGATTTCCGTTGAAAAATAAGAGAAAATGCAATATAATACCTAAGTTAACTATTTATAATTGAGGTTATTCACTTGTACTTAAAGGCTTTGGAAATTCAGGGTTTTAAAAGCTTTGCCGATAAGACCCGACTTACATTTGAAAAAGATATAACAGCCATTGTAGGCCCCAATGGTTCGGGAAAGTCAAATATTTCCGATGCCATACTCTGGGTCATGGGTGAACAGCGTTCAAAGGCACTTCGTGGTGCCAAAATGGAGGACGTCATCTTCGGCGGTACAGAGAAAAGAGGGGCTATGGGTTATGCTCAGGTTTCTCTCATTATTGATAACTCTGCACATATTTTTGATTATGACAGCAGTGAAATAATGCTGACCCGCCGCTATTATCGCAGCGGTGAAAGTGAATATTACATTAACCGTGAATCTGTCCGCCTGAAGGATATAAACAACCTTCTGATGGATACAGGTCTGGGCAGAGATGGATATTCCATTATAGGTCAGGGAAAAATTGCGGACATTATTTCCAATAAAAGCACGGATCGCCGAGAGGTCTTTGAAGAGGCTGCCGGAATTTCCCGTTTCAGATACAGAAAAGAAGAGGCGGAGCGCAAGCTTGAACGTACAGAGGATAATCTTCTCCGTGTAAACGACAAGATAGAAGAGCTTGAAATGCAGGTCGGCCCACTTAAAAAGCAGTCGGAGATTGCAAAGCGCTATCTTGTTTTAAGAGATGAGCTTAAAGTCAGTGAAGTTTCCCTCTGGATGGAGAGCCTTGAAAAACTCCGTACTCAGGCAGAGAGCATAAATCAGGAGTACGAGCAGGCTAAAAACAGTCTGGAAAAGGCAAAAGAAGAACTTAACGCTCTGTACGCTTCATCTGACAGCATTAGCGAGCGTATGCGCCGCAAGGACATAGAGAGCGAGCAGGCCAGAGACAGGCTTTCCAAAACCGAGGCGGAGGCTTCCGAATGTGAAGCAAAAACCGCTGTTATAAAAGCCAATATTGATAGCAATATTAAGAATAAAGAGCGTATGCTTTCCGATATAGCCGAGCAGGAAAACCGTGTTCTTGAAATAAAGAACAGTATTGCTCAGGGCGAAGCTCAGATAAAAGCGGCCGACGAGGAGCTTTTAAAAATCGCTCAGTTAACAAAAGAAAACGAAAATGTTCTTCAGGGCTGCAGAATGAAGATCGGCAGCCGTGAAGAGAATTTGAAAACCTTAAATGCCAGAGCCACATCTCTTCACATAGAGGGGCGAAGCATGGATTCACGAATCAACATGCTTCAGGAAATGAAAAAGGACTATGAGGGATATTCAAAAGCTGTTAAGGTGGTAATGCGTGAGGCAGAACATGGAAATCTCCGAGGAGTTCACGGGCCTGTTGCAAACCTGCTGAGAACAAACGAAGAGTGCGCTCTCGCAATCGAAACGGCTCTTGGAGCCTCAGCCCAGAAAATTGTGGTTGACAGTCAGAATGACGGTAAAGCAGCCATCGAAATGCTGAAACGCAGGGACTGCGGTAGAGCAACATTTATGCCGATGGACGTTATAAGAGGGGACTGGCTTAAAAATCTGCCTGATAAAGACCCGGGTTTTGTAGGTCTTGCCATGAATCTGGTGCAGTTTGACCCGAAATATACCGGAATATTTGCAAACCTTTTAGGACGCACCATTGTAGCGGAAAGCCTTTCGGATGCTGTGCGAATTTCAAGAGCAAACGGCAACAGACTGAGAATTGTTACCCTTGACGGACAGCTGATGAATGCTGATGGTTCAATGACCGGTGGCAGCGCTGCAAAGACCAGCGGTGTTCTCTCCAGAGCAAATGAACTCCAGAAGCTTAAAAAGCAGAGAACCCGCCTTGCGGAAGATGAAAAACGCTGTGCAGATGAACTGAATAAGGCACAGAGCAGTCTGGCATCAATAAAATATCAGCTTGATACTGCTAAGGAGGAAAGCGCTGAATTAAAGAGCAGAAGTTCTTCCTTTGAAGCTGAGAAGAAGACAACGGAAACTTCTCTCCGTCAGCTAAATGCTCTGCTCAGTGGATTGTCAGGAGACAGCAACAGCAGAAAGCGTGCAGTTGAAGCCGCCGATAATCAGATAGAGAGCTTTAAAAAGAGACTCACTGATGAAGAGGACAGACTCAGCGGCATAAATGACAGAATCTCCAAGATAAAAGATGAAATCACACAAATCAGCTGCAGCCGATTAGAACTTGAAGGTCGCAGAGGAAAGACGGAAAAAGATGCTCAGGCCAGAAATGCAGATATTCTGGATATGGAGCGTATGAGCGCCAGAATTGAGCAGAAAAAGCTGGCTTCCGAAATGGAAGAAAAACAGCTTCTGGATAAACTCTGGGATAACTACGAACTTAGCCACAGTGCGGCAGAGGCAATACGTCAGCCGATAGAAAATATACAAAAGTCAAATAAGCAGATTGGCGAACTGCGGAGAGAAATTAACTCTCTCGGAACTCCGAATCTGGGCGCTATCAAAGAATTTAAGCGTGTAAATGAGCGTTACGAATTTTTGAGCGAACAGAGAGACGACGTGGAAAAGGCTAAAAAGGAACTTCTGGGTATAATCACAGATATAACCAGTGAAATGGAGCAGGTCTTTAGAGATCGCTTTAAGGAAATAGACCAATGCTTCCGCCAGACTTTCCTCGAGCTTTTCGGAGGAGGCAAGGCATCACTTGTTCTCGAAGACGAAAACAAGGTGTTGGATTGCGGAATCGAAATTAACGTTCAACCCCCCGGAAAGGCGCTTTCAAATATAAGTCTTCTCTCCGGCGGAGAAATGGCTTTCGTTGCAATCGCACTGTATTTTGCAATTTTGAAGGTGCGTCCCACACCGTTCTGCGTTATGGACGAGATTGAAGCAGCACTGGACGAGGCAAATGTTAACCGCTACGCCGAATATATGCGGCGTATGTCCGATAAAACTCAGTTCCTTGTTATTACCCACCGCCGTGGCACAATGGAAGAGGCGGATATGCTCTATGGCGTTACTATGCAGGAAAAAGGCGTTTCAACGGTTATAGAGCTTGACCTTGAAACCGCTCAGAAAACTATTGAGGAGTAAAGATATGGGATTTTTTGATAAAATATTCTCCGGACTTAAAAAGACAAGAAACAATCTTGAAGAACTGGAGGAAATATTTCAGGAGTTTAAGCCTGACAATGAGGACTTTTACGACGATTTGGAAGAGCTCCTCGTATTGAGTGATGTTGGCGCAGAGACTGCAGAAAAAGTAGTTTTTGCACTTAAAAAGATGACTTGGGAGCGCCGTTTCAGAAAGGGCGATGAGGCAAGAGCAGGCCTTATAGAAATTCTTTCTAAGCTCCTTGATGTGGGCGACACCGAACTCAAGCTCACTACAAAGCCCGCTGTTATTTTAATGGTAGGCGTAAACGGTGTAGGCAAAACCACTACCATCGGCAAGCTTTCTCACCAGCTGGCAGAGCAGGGTAAGAAAGTGCTTTTGTGCGCCGGTGATACTTTCCGTGCTGCCGCCGCAGAGCAGCTTAATATCTGGGCTGACCGCTCAGGCTCCGATATTGTAAAGCACGAAGAGGGAAGCGACCCCGGTGCTGTTGTATATGACGGCATATGCGCCGCAAAAGCCAGAGGTGCAGACGTTATTATAATTGACACCGCCGGCAGACTTCACAATAAGCAGAACCTTATGAACGAGCTTAACAAGATAAGCCGTATAATCGAGCGTGAACTGCCTGAAGCCGATGTAGAGACACTGATGGTTCTGGATGCAACCACCGGTCAGAACGGACTTATTCAGGCAAAGCAGTTTTTGGAAACTTCCGGTCTTACCGGCATTGTGCTTACAAAGCTTGACGGTACAGCAAAAGGCGGTATAGTTTTTGCCATTGCCTCTGAACTTAATCTCCCCGTTAAATATGTGGGCGTGGGTGAGGGCATGGATGATTTGATTCCCTTTGACAGCAAAAACTTCGTAGAAGCACTTTTTAAATAAAGAATAGGAGAAAATAAATGGCACTTACAAGTAAACAGAGAGCGCAGCTCAGAGGTCTTGCAGCGGCTGAGGACACTATAATTCAGGTTGGTAAAGCCGGTATAAATGATAATCTTATATCTTCCGTATCTGCGGCTCTTAAAGCCAGAGAACTGGTTAAGGGCAGAGTTCTGGAAAACTCCATGCTTACCGCAAGAGAAGCTTGCGACGCACTGTCTGAGGCCTGCAAAGCAGAGCAGGTTCAGGTTATCGGCACTAAATTTGTACTTTATAAGAGAAATGAAAAGAAGCCTATTATTGAGCTTGTAAAGGACAAAAAGAAAAAATGAGAATTGCCGTATACGGCGGTAGCTTTAACCCGCCTCATCTGGGTCACAGATCGGCGGCGGAAACCGTTTGCCGTGAATTGAAACCGGATAAATTTCTCATAATTCCAGACCGCATTCCACCTCATAAGGAGATGGCCCCCAACAGCCCTACGCCCGAGGCGAGAATGGAACTTTGCAAGCTGAACTTTTCAGATATTCCAGGCGTTGAAATTTCAGATATAGAGCTTAAACGTGAGGGCAAAAGCTACACTGCCCACACAGTTGAAGCTCTGCGGGAGACTTATCCCGATGATGAGATAGTTCTTGTGGTGGGTACAGATATGTTTTTGAGCTTTGAGGAGTGGTACAGATATGAGTATCTGTTTTCAAGCTGCTCTGTTGCCGTTCTCTCAAGAGACGAGGAAAACCAGTTAAAGCTTAAAGACGAAGCGGAAAGATTCATACGGGAGTACGGAGCTAATATATACATCCTGCCCCATGAACCTCTGCCCATGTCATCTATGGAAATCAGAGAAAAGCTGAGAATCCGTCAGGGAAGAGAAGAGCTTAAAGACGATGTGTATTGGAGCCTTATAAAGAATAACTATTATGAGGCATCACCTGAAATTCAGTGGCTGCGTGAAAAAGCTTTCGAGTATCTGAAACCCGGCCGTATCGCTCATGTAGCAGGATGCGAGAGCGAGGCAGTAATGCTGGCAATGAAATGGGGAGAAGACCCTGAGACTGCCGCAGAGGCGGGAATACTCCATGACATTACAAAGCGTTTAAGCTATGATGAACAGTTGAAATTATGCGATAAATATGGTATTATCCTTGACAATACCGAGCTTTTAAGCCCTGCGCTGCTCCACGAAAGAACGGGAGCGGAGTTTGCAAAAGAACTTTTCGGTATCTCTCAGCAGGTCTATGATGCTATACGCTGGCACACTACCGGCAAGCCTGATATGACACTTCTGGAGAAAATTATATATCTTGCTGACGTTATAGAGCCAAGCCGGGATTTCCCGGGAGTAGATAAGCTGCGTGAGTTGAGCTATACGGATATAAACGCCGCTATGGCGTACGGACTTCACAGTTCTATCGAAGAGGTTAAACGTCAGGGAAGAATACCCCACGAAAACAGCGAGGCGGCATACCTCTGGTACGCTGCCAATAAATAAAGGAGGAAAAAATATGCTCAGTCCCTTAGAGATAGCCACCATTGCGGCAAGAGCTTTGGACGACAGAAAAGCCAAGGACCTTAAAGTCCTTAAAACCGCCGAGCAGACTGTATTGGCAGATTATTTTGTCATCTGCAACGGCACTACCTCCACCCACATTAAAGCTCTTGTGGATGAGGTTGACAGAAAGCTCTCCGAGGCCGGCGAGCCCCCTATACGCAGAGAAGGTCTGCGCTCAGATATATGGGTGCTTATGGATTTCGGCAGTGTTATAGTTCATGTGTTCACCGACGAGGCAAGAAAGTTCTATGATCTGGAACGCCTTTGGAGTGACGCCGAGGAGATCCCCGTCTCATCCCTTCTTAGCCCCTGATTACAGGGGCAACACAGAAAGAAGATTTATAAAAAGGGGAAAAATAAGTAATGAAATACGATTTCGCAGCCATTGAAAAGAAATGGCAGAAAAAATGGGAAGAAGAAAAACCTTATAAAGCAGTGACCGGCGTTGACAAGCCTAAGTTCTACGGTCTTATTGAGTTCCCGTACCCCTCCGGTCAGGGACTTCACGTTGGACACCCCAGACCCTTTACGGCTATGGATATTGTTTGCCGCAAAAAGAGAATGGAAGGCTACAATGTTCTGTTCCCCATAGGTTTTGACGCTTTCGGTCTGCCTACCGAGAACTACGCAATTAAAAACCATATACACCCGTCCATAGTTACTAAAAATAACATTGCAAACTTTACAAAACAGCTCAAAATGCTGGGTTACAGCTTTGACTGGGACAGAGTTGTAGATACTACCGATCCCCAGTACTACAAGTGGACTCAGTGGATATTCCTTCAGCTGTTCAAGAAAGGCCTTGCCTACAAGACTACTATGCCTGTTAACTGGTGCACCAGCTGTAAGTGCGTCCTTGCTAACGAGGAAGTTGTAAACGGTGTGTGCGAGCGTTGCGGCAGCGAGGTTATACGCAAGGAAAAGAGCCAGTGGATGCTGGCTATAACCAAGTACGCTCAGAGACTTATTGATGATCTGGACGATCTTGATTATATCGAGAGAGCAAAAATTCAGCAGAAGAACTGGATTGGCCGCTCTACCGGTGCAGAAGTCCGTTTTGAGACCACTGCCGGTGACAATGTTATAGTTTATACCACCCGTCCCGATACTCTCTTCGGTGCAACCTACATGGTTCTGTCTCCTGAGCACGAGTATGTCAACAAGTGGAAAGACAAACTCCAGAACCGGGATGAGGTAGCAGCCTATGTTGATATGGCTGCACATAAGTCAGACTTTGAGCGTTCTGAGCTTAACAAGGAGAAAACCGGTGTTAAGCTTCAGGGCGTAATGGCTATAAACCCTGTTAACGGCAAGGAAATTCCTATATTCATTTCCGACTACGTTCTTGTAACCTATGGTACAGGTGCTATCATGGCAGTCCCTGCCCACGATGACCGTGACTGGGAGTTTGCAAAGAAATTCGGATGCGATATAGTAGAAGTTGTTAAGGGCGGAAACGTTGAGGAAGCTGCATTCACTCTTAAAGACGATACCGGTATCATGGTTAACTCCGGTTTCCTTGACGGTCTTACTGTTAAGCAGGCTATTCCTGTAATGAAGAAATGGCTTGAAGAGCAGGGAATCGGTAAGGAAAAGGTAAACTACAAACTCCGTGACTGGGTATTCTCCCGTCAGAGATACTGGGGCGAGCCTATTCCTCTTGTTCACTGCGACAAGTGCGGCTGGGTTCCTCTGCCTGAAAGCGAACTTCCTCTTGTTCTGCCTCAGGTAGAATCCTATGAACCTACCGATGACGGCGAGTCTCCTCTTTCCAAGATGACCGACTGGGTCAACACCACCTGCCCTTGCTGCGGCGGCCCTGCAAAGCGTGAGACTGATACTATGCCTCAATGGGCAGGTTCAAGCTGGTACTTCCTGCGTTATATGGATCCCCACAACGACAAGGAACTGGTTTCCAAGGAAGCAGAAGAGTACTGGGGTCCTGTTGACTGGTATAACGGCGGTATGGAGCACACTACTCTGCACCTGCTGTACAGCCGTTTCTGGCACAAGTTCCTCTATGATATTGGCGTTGTTCACACTCCTGAACCCTACAAAAAGCGTACCTCTCACGGTATGATACTGGGCGAGGGCGGAGAGAAGATGTCCAAGTCCAGAGGCAACGTTGTTAACCCCAACGATATTGTAGATCAGTATGGCGCTGATACCATGCGTCTGCACATCATGTTCATAGGTGACTTTGAGAAGGCTGTAACCTGGTCTAATGAGGCTGTAAAGGGTTCTAAGCGCTTCCTCGACCGTTGCTGGAACCTGATGGATATGATTAAGCCCGAAGATGAAATCTCCAAGGAAAACGAGTTAATTATCCATAAGACCATTAAAAAGGTAACTGAGGATATTGACGAGCTTAAGATGAACACAGCCATAGCAGCTCTGATGACTATGGTAAACGAATTCTATTCCAAGGGACTTACCAAGGGAGATCTGGAGCAGCTTATGCTCATGCTCAGCCCCTTTGCTCCTCATATGGTAGAGGAGATGTGGGAGCTCACAGGCTATGCTGAAAAGTACGGCAAAATGTGTATGCAGATGCCCTGGCCTAAGTACGATGAGAGCAAGACCAAAGACTCCGTCCGTGAGATGGCAGTTCAGGTTAACGGCAAGCTTCGCTCCACTATAACCGTTGACGCTGATGCTTCCGAGCAGACAGTTATCGATACCGCCTGCGCTGATAAGAAGATTCAGCGCTACATGGAAGGCATGACTCTGGTCAAAACTATTGTAGTTAAGAATAAAATTGTAAATTTAATTCTTAAGCCTGCAAAGTGATTATTGACAAGAGCGGACAAAACCGTTATAATGTTAATGTTCACAAGCCAATTAGTTGGCCCTTGAAGTGCCGCAAGGCACATTTGGAGGGAGGGAAATAAATGTCTGAAATTTACGTCAAGGAGAATGAATCTCTGGACAACGCTCTTAAAAGATTTAAGCGCAGTTGCGCCAAGTCCGGCGTTCTGGCTGATCTGAGAAAGAAAGAGTACTATCAGAGCCCCAGCGTAAAGCGCCGTAAAAAATCCGAGGCAGCTCGTAAAAACAAAAATAAGCGTTACTACTAATTAACGCAGATAAGGCAGCACCGTTTAGGTGCTGCCTTTTTTATATTTATTTCGCACAGGACAGAAAAATAGTCTGAAATCTGCTCCTATCAGAGGAAATATATATTTAGCCTTAAGACAAAAGCTGTATAAAATGGGAAGAAAAGAATTAACCGAAGCACTGTTATATAAGCGCCATAGTATTTTGATATAAATATTTTTATGAGCGGCGAAAAATAGCTGCATTAACTGCACAATAACATAAAAAACTATAAAGACTACAAGTAATATACGAAAAACTTTAAAATGCTTTGTGTATCTTTCCGGCAGCCGTACATTCATATAATGAAAAACACAATGAAGTACAGTCCAGCCAAAAGCAAACAAAAGATAATGAGGCAGAAAAATTTGCGATATTACACAAATATATATTGCGGCATTGTCGTTTTGAAATGAAAAGCTGCTTATAAGAGCCTGTAACAGCCACAGCGTGATTATGACAAACAAACCGATAATATAGGCCGCTCTGAGTAGAAAGTGTTCTGCGGCTTTTCAGAGCCAGATATAAGCTCACTTATATATACATCTAAAATTTCAGAAATCTTCGTCAGCATATCTATATCAGGCTGTGATTTTCCATTCTCGTAATTGGAAATTGTTTGACGTGTTACATACAACTTATCTGATAGCTTGTCCTGTGTAAGAGCTTTAGCAATTCTGAAATGCTTTATATTTTTTCCTATGTCTTGCATATATCTCACCTCGGCAGGATTGTATGATAAAATCGTGTATTTGTCACGCAAAGTATCTTTGCTGCCCTTATTTTAGGCTTTATATAGAAATACCCCCTATGCAAATTTAACTGCATAGGGGGTTGAGCTTAGAAATTATTCTTTCTTGTCATTGTCGTCGGTGTTTTCGGTTTCGTTTTCTGCTGAATCAAGTTCACTTTCAGGAGCATTATCCTGAGTGTTCTTCTTGTTCTTAATTACAATTACAACGACAACAGCTATAACAACTGCGGCAGATACTGCCAGAATACCAACCCAAAGGCCGATGTTTGCCTCGTCTCCGGTCTTAGGACCGGTGGAGTTGTTCTTATCACCGGACTTGATGGTGAGAGTACCGTCTACCTTGTTAATCTTGTAGTTTTCGGTAACATCTGCTTTGGTGGAGTCAAGAATAGCAACCTTGGTTATCTTCTTTGCATAGGTGCCGGGATCAATGGGAGGATTCTGCAAGGCCTTATCCTTGGAGTTGAATATGGTGTATTCAACCTGAATGGTGTGGCCGGAATTTGCAAGCTTTCCGACACTGACATTTTTATTTTCCAGAGGCTTTCCGTCATAAACCTTGCTGGCGGACTCTGCTGTAACAGTGAGATTGTATTTATCTACTGTGAGAGTGCCGTCAGTATAGCTGATTTTGTACTTGCCTATGGGAACTGCATTGCCGTTTTTATCAACTATGATAACAGATGAAATTTCGTTCTTTACGGAACCGGCATTTGTTATTGTGCTGGTATTCTTAAAGCTTGCGGATTTAATCTGGTCTCCGTCAACAAGACCCTTTACACTCTCAATTTCCTTGAGCTCATGTGCCTTGCCGTCGTATGTCCACTTTGCGCTCTTTGCGGTGATTGTTACGGGAATCTCCTTAGGAGTATCTTTTCCGGTAAAGGTCAGCTTGATTTTGCCGTTTACGGTCTTGATGTCGTAGTTAGCGGTGACATCTTTGGAACCGCTGCTAATTTTAATGCTGGATGCATCAATGCTGGTTTCAAAGCTTTTGCCACTACCCTTGAGCTCGCTGTAGCTACCCTCACCGTTTACGGTGATGCTCTTGAGCTTGTGACCGTTTACCAGACCTTCGTCAGCAGAGCCTTCCTGAATTTTGAAGCCCTTGCTGTATCCCTGCGCATCAGGGAGAGTGCTTGCTTTAACGAGGGTGTCTTCTTTACCTACGCCAACATTTAATGTGGCAGCTTCAAAGGTTATGGGACGCTTGGAAATGCTTATAGAACCGGGTAAAAGCTCAATAGTGTACTTATCGGTGACGTTTTTACCGTCCTTATCTTTGATTACTACACTGCTGATAGTGCTTTCAACAGCGATAGAGGTGTAATCTTCGGCGCTTCCTTTGTATTTTACTTCCATGGTGTCAGACTCAGCCAAAGCACCGGAAACTATTTCATACTGGTTAGGAGTGTGCTCCTTGCCGTCGTAAACTACTTTTACGTCAGCGGGCTTTAATTTAAGTTCGCCACGGACAGTGTCACTGGGAGCAGGAGTTACGGAATCAGAAGGAGTGAAAACAGGAGCGGCATATTTGTCTGCTGCAACAGGAGTACCGTTGTTTTCAATCTTAATTCCGCCGTCTGCTGCCTTGATCTGAGCGTAGATGTCGCCGTTTGCCTGGGTAACTAATTCTATAACAACGCTGTCGCTTCTTACTGCATCGTTGTCGATAAGACCGATTACGGTATAGCCGGCTTCGACGTACTTGTTGTCGGAGTTGAGCTTAGGAGCGTTAGCCTTAATGGTGATGGCAATAGGCAGGGAAACTGTCTCGGAATTCTGAAGTTTCAGGTCGTATTTACCGGCTTCAACAGCAGAACCGTCAGCATTGACGATTTCACCGCCGGAGATCTCAACATACCAGTTACGGGGATTTTCGGTCTGCTGTATTACGGTGAGTTTAACAGAACCGTCTTTTATCTTGTCACCATCTGCGAATTCGCCGTCTACTACATAACTATCAGCCACAACAGCTGTCTTATCAGCGTTTACCTTAGGAGCAGTTGCTTTAAGGGTGATTTCAATGGGCTGTGCAGGAGTGGGAGTAGGCTCAGGACTGGGAGTGGGTTCAGGACTGGGAGTGGGTTCAGGACTGGGAGTAGGCTCAGGACTGGGAGTAGGCTCAGGGCTGGGAGTAGGCTCAGGGCTGGGAGTAGGTGCGGGGGTAGGATCGGGACTGGGGATTACTTCAGGGATTGAAGCGGTTACAGTGATTGTACCGTCGTTCTTGGTTACATTTAAGTTTTCGGAAGGAACAATGTTGCCGTTGTTCTTAACTACGATATTGTCGAGTACAAGTGCAACGTTGTAAGTTCCCTCTGAAAGAGGAGTCTCGGCTGCGGTAGCAGCCTCAGATGCGGTTATCACTTTGCCTACGCCCTCCACGGTGAAACCTTCGGGAGCAGTCACATCATAATAATCAGCGGGGAATTCGTCTGCATCAGTCATGGTCAGGTCAGACTTTACAGATAATGCAATGTCATAAACGACATCGCTGAAAATAGAAGTAATATCGCATGAAGTGTAAGGTGCAACAGAAATGGTATCAGGGTCGAGAGTAAGAGAAGAACCGTTGGGGAAAGTTAATTTCCAGCCGTCAAAAACTTTGTTTTCGGGAGCTTCGGGAGCGGTAAGAGAATAAGTTCCGTCAGCAGAGGCGGAAACCTGAGTACCGTCAACATTTACAACTTTCTCCTCCTCGGGCAGAATACTCAATTCAATTTCAAGTACAAGGGATTCTGCATCTTCGGGTATAAATTCAGGATTTAACTTCACAGTCTCAACATCATCTTTAGTTTCTTTGACGGTGAGCACTGAACTGTCAATGCTGATGTTTGCGGAATTTAAAGCAGCAGAGGAGTGCTTGAGAAGATCGGTTCCGTTGATGTTTAACTTTGAAACATAGTAGCCACCGGGAACGAATATGTCTATGCTTCTACCGTCCAGAACAGGCTGAACATTCTGAGCAGGGGTGCGGGTGAGATTCTGAGCGACTTCATCAGCGGTAGCTGAGAAACTCACGACACACTGCAATGCTTCAGGGAAGATTACGCTTTCCTTTTCAGCATGGACTTCAATAACTTTGTTTTCGGTTATCACTGCTTCATCTTCGGCTTTGATGTGTTCATTATACTGCTCAGGAGTGAGTTCGACGCTTAAATTATAAGATATACTCGGAATAGCCTGTGCTGTTTCAGGGACACTTGCATCTTCGGCAGCGCTTGCAACAGGTAATGCAAATTGCATAACAAATATCAGCGCAAACAGAAAACATAGTGTCTTTTTACTTAATTTTTTCATGTTTACTTCACCTCGAGTAATAATAAGATTGGGACTTTACTTAATTGATAGGAACAAGTCTGCCCTGAACTACGAATCTTGCATCATAATACTCGTATGTGCAGGTGGAAAGAGTGACTATTCTATCTTCAACGGTGGGCTTGACATCACTCTTAAATGCAGACTGGGAAACCATTTTGTCCAGATATGCCTGATATTCTTCGTCGCTGTGGAATCCAATAGTGTAGGTATCAGAATCAGCGTCGGTGATATAGGCTGAGAACACTTCAACTCTGTAATTGCCATCAGGGGTATTTATGTAGAGCTTGGGGTGGGCATCATAATATTCCTGCTTGTCGTAATTACGGATACTTGCAAACATTGAACCGTCGTGCATATTGTGACCGTAAATCAGAGTGTTCTTAGATGAGAAGTCACCTTCGTTAAGGCAGTCCAAAAACAGCGTTCCACTGGGGTTGTAGTTGCCGTCTATCATGCGGCGGAGATAGTAGAAATTATCTTCTGCGATAACCAGAGGATAATTTATAACAGTGTCTTCGCTGTAAATCCAACCTATGACATCTTCACACTGCTCACGGAGAGCATTGAAATCAACATCAATAGGGGAGGTTTCCTCGTTAGCAAGTTTATCGTCCTCATTTTTTCCTGAGGCGTTAGGCTTACGCTCGGAATTTACGAACTGGTTGCTTAAATCGCTATATACATTTTCAGCAACCTTATACTCGTGGATAATGGAATATAGTTTATATCCGCTGAATGCGAATATACCTACAAAAATTAAACATAGAACAGTGAGAATTATTTTTACAGACTTTTTCACACATGCCCCTCCTTTTCCTTGTGATTTGATTATACAACATATTATCTGAAAAGAAAACTAAAGAAATCTAAAGAATTCATAAACATTTCTCTTTTCATATTGTTGACGCATAATAAATAAAAAAGTTCCGAAAAAAATTTAATAAAAGAAAAAACCGATACCTGAGTATCGGATAATATATATTTATAAAATTTATAAACGCATAAAATAAAATTTATACTCAAATTTTTTTAAACTGAATTCTAAATACAAAAAAGTCGATACAAAAAGTATCGACATAATTTTGGAGGCGCCACCCAGATTTGAACTGGGGAATCGCGGATTTGCAGTCCACTGCCTTACCACTTGGCTATGGCGCCATATGAGAATTGCGGGTATTTAAAAACCCGCAATTCTATTTGCTGGAGCGGGCGACGAGGCTCGAACTCGCTACCTCCACCTTGGCAAGGTGGCGCTCTACCAGATGAGCTACGCCCGCATATATCCCCGAAAAATCGGGGATGGTGCCTCCGGTCGGAATCGAACCAACGACACGTGGATTTTCAATCCACTGCTCTACCGACTGAGCTACAGAGGCTTATTGTGGTGGGAACAAATGGACTCGAACCATTGACCCCCTGCTTGTAAGGCAGGTGCTCTAACCAGCTGAGCTATGCTCCCGTGCGACAGCTTGTTTATAATAACAGCAGAATCGCATTTTGTCAATAGGTTTTTTCAAATTTTTTTAATTTTTTTTATTTTTATTTTTCAGCCTCTAAAATCGCCTCTAAATCGGCGCATTCAAAGCTGTAATCAGAATCGCAGAACTGGCACTTAACGGAGATGGGTTTACCCTCGGCAATGATCTCCTCAAGGTCTTTTCTATCAATAACAGACAGCGCCTGGGCCACACGCTCTCTTGAGCAGTAGCAACGGTAGGAAACAGGGTACTCTTCTACTATATGATGTTCGAAGCCTTTTAAGACCTGAGCGAATATCTCGTCTGTTCCATCCTCGTCCAGAATTGTGGTGAGCTGATCCATGTAGAAAATGTTGTCCTCAAGCTTGGAGATGATTTCCTCGGAAGCACCGGGCATAAGCTGAACAATAAAGCCACCTGCTGCCTTAATGCTTCTATCAGTATCTACAAGGACACCCAGAGCGCAGGCAGATGGAACCTGTTCACTTTCAAGAAGATAAGAAGTGATATCTTCTGCAATCTCGCCGCTTACAAGCTCGGTAGAGCCGATATAAGGCTCTCTCAGACCAATATCACGGCTTACGGTTAGCATTCCGTCGTGACCCACTGCACCGCCTACGTCAAGCTTACCGTCCTGTCTTAAAGGCAGATCGACATTGGGGTCTTCCACATATCCACGGACACAACCCTCAGAGTCTGAAACTGCAACAACGCTGCCGATAGGGCCGCCGCCGTTTATTCTTATAGTAAGAGTTGCGTTTTCTTCCTTCATTGCATTTCCCAAAAGAGAAGCAGCGCAGAGTGTACGACCTAATGCTGCGGAAGCAGTAGGTGTTAAGGAATGAATATCACATGCACGCTGAACTATATCTTTTGCGTTTATAACTGCCATTTTAATGTAGCCGTCACCGGCTGTGGCACGAATGATTTTATCCATAGTTTTGCCTTTCGTTAATAGGAATTAGTTCACACAACGACGAGCTGAAATGAAAAGTCGTCCTGCGTCACCCTGGGGACAGTCTGAAATAAGTCTGATATCTTCAAAACCGGAGCTGATTAAAAGCTCTTTCAGCGCTTGGGGAGAATGAGCATATTCAATATGTTCCTCTTCACTTCTGCGCCAAAGCTCTCCCTCACGGGAAAAAATATCCATGCCGTAAAAAACAGCATTCTCATCTTGAAGAAATTCGGCTCTCCAAAGGCAGAGTAAATCCTCTTTTTCATCGACAAAGGCCTGACCGTCCAGCTCTTTAAGCCAGTCGGGGAGACGAATGTCAAAAATGAAAAGTCCACCGGGGCGAATAAAAAGATGTAAACGTCTGAAAACTTCTTTTAAATCCTCAAATGGTATATAATTTATACCGTCTAAAGATGAGTAGCACGCATCCACAGTGCCGTAAAGGTCAAGCTCGGCGGCATCCTGACAGAGAAGCAGGGGAGGGACAGGCATACTGTCTGCCTTCTCTCTCGCTTCCATCAGCATTTCCGCAGAACTGTCTACGGCAACGAGTTCATAGCCACGACGACACATCTCTGCTGTTAATGTACCAGTGCCGCAGCAGAGATCGAGGATAAGGCGGAATTCACCGCTGCCGCGTTTGAATTCCGCCTCATAAAAGTCTGCAAACTGTTCATAGCCCACATCACCTGTAAGTGAATCATACCAACGGGCCAAAGACGCATAGCAGCTCACTTATTTATTCTCCTTTAAGCGATCAAATACTACTTCGTATCCGCCCTTGCCGTACTGAAGAGAACGATTAACACGGCTGATGGTGGCACTGGATGCTCCGGTTTCGGCCAGAATATCATTATATATCATGCCGTCGTTGAGGCAGGATGCAACCTGGTAGCGCTGCTCCATAGCCATAAGCTCGGATACTGTGCAGAGGTCATCAAAGAAATTCATGCACTCATCCATAGTGGAGAGAGAAAGAATGGCTTTGTATAAATTCTCATTGCGTGGTTTCTTAGGGAGCTTATTCATAGTTACCTCCTAAATATTACTATATTGCTTATAACGCATATGTTACATCACTACACAACAAATGTAAATAGCTAAAGTATAAATTTATATAAATTTTTTTATTTAACAAATTTATCTTGATAAAATAAAAATCTGCATATATAATGAGCATGAAAAATTAACAGAAAGGAAAGCGCTATGATTGTACTTAGCGGATTGATTGATATGAAGGCTCTTTGGCTTATACTTATAATTGTCTTTGTCGTTGTTGAAGGGGCAATTCCGGGACTTGTTTCAATATGGTTTGCGTTCGGCGCTCTTGCCGCTTTGATTGCATCTATTGTTGGCGCTCCTGTTTGGCTTCAGGTTGTGTGGTTCATTGCTGTTTCTGTTGCTGCACTGGCACTTACAAGACCCTTGGCTAAGAAATACTTGAATTCTAAGGTACAGCCTACAAATGCTGATATGATGATAGGCAAAGAGTGTGTTGTATCTGAAAAAATAGATAATATTTTAGGAACCGGCGCCGCTACTGTGGACGGCAGAGAGTGGACTGCCCGCATGGAAAATGACAATATGAAGGCAGAAGTGGGAGAACAGGTTACTATTTTAAGAATTGAAGGCGTAAAAATTATTGTCAGACCGACAAAATAATAAATTAAAAAGGAGAATTTGAGATTATGGGAACTGTTATTGCAGGAATAATCTTGGGACTGCTGGTAGTTATTATACTTGTCAGAAATATCAGAGTAGTCCCTCAGGCAAAAGCTTTCGTTATTGAACGTCTTGGTGTTTACAAGACCACATGGAATGTTGGTCTGCACTTCAAGATGCCTCTGATTGAAAAGGTCGCAAAGGTTGTTACGCTGAAAGAACAGGTAGCAGACTTTCCTCCTCAGCCTGTTATCACTAAGGATAACGTTACCATGCAGATTGACACTGTTATCTATTTCCAGATAACAGACCCCAAAATGTACACCTACGGTATTGAGCAGCCTATGGTAGCTATCGAGAACCTGGCAGCCACTACTCTGCGTAACATCATCGGTGATCTGGAGCTTGACCAGTGCCTTACCAGCCGTGACATCATCAACACAAAGATGCGCTCCATTCTGGACGTTGCCACCGATCCCTGGGGTATTAAGGTGAACAGAGTTGAGCTTAAAAACATTCTGCCTCCTAAAGAAATCCAGAACGCAATGGAGAAGCAGATGAAGGCAGAGCGTGAACGCCGTGAAGCCATCCTCCGTGCAGAGGGTGAAAAGCGTGCTTCTATTCTGGAAGCAGAAGGCGAGAAAGAATCTGCAATCCTCCGTGCTGACGCAAAGAAGCAGGAGCAGATACTTGAGGCTGAAGGTAAGGCTGAGGCTATCCTTAAAGTCCAGTCTGCTACAGCTGAAGGTATCAGACTTATAAACGAGTCTGTTCCCAGTGATGCTGTCATCAGACTGAAAGCTCTGGAAGCATTCACCGCTGCTGCTGACGGTAAAGCCACAAAGATTATTATACCCAGTGAAATTCAGGGCTTTGCAGGCCTTGCAGAGGGTATAGTGGAGTCTGTTACTGGCGTTAAGGAAGAAAAGTAATTTTTAAAGTCAAAACAGGCGGTAAAATACCGCCTGTTTTTTATAAAGGGGTTTAACATGAATACAGTAAATGAATTTCTTAAAAGACATGGAATGTTACCTGAGGACATTTGCCCCTCTCTGGAGGCAGAAAAAATGGCAGATGAAATGCGCCGTGGCCTTAAAGGTGAAGACTGCTCTCTGGATATGCTGCCTACTTATCTAAAGAAAGTAGGAAAAATAGGTGAGGGGAATGCTGCTGTAATAGATGCGGGCGGTACGAATTTCAGGACGGCTCTTGTAACTTTCGCAGACAACGGATACAAAGTTGAGCATTTGAGCAAAAAGAAAATGCCGGGAACAGAAAAGCCTGTAGAATGGGATGAATTTATTTCCTTTGCAGCTGACAGCATAATGCCGCTTATGGATATGACAGACCGTATTGGCTTTTGCTTCTCCTACTCTGCCGATGTTACCCCGGAAATAGACGGAAAAGTCAGAAACATTGATAAAGAAGTTGTGATAAAAAATTCAAAAGGTAAGCTGGTGGGCAAGTCATTAAATGATGAGCTGGAACGCAGAGGAGTTTTCGGCAAGAGAATTGTTATAATAAATGATACTGCCGCTGTTATGCTTGGCGGTGCAGCCGTACTTGATGACAGCGAGTATGACGGATTTATAGCTCAGGTCAGCGGTACAGGAACAAATACCTGCTGTTCAGTCCCTGCTAAAGATATAGTGAAGCTCGGACTTTCCGGCGATGAAGGTATGATAATAAACACAGAGTCCGGAATGTATGACGGTATACCTATGGGCGATTTTGATATAATTCTGGACAAAGATAGCCTCAATTCGGGCTTTAAACATTTTGAAAAAATGACTGCCGGAGTGTATCTTGGACCTCTCTGTGCCCTTATGCTTGATGCAGGCTGTGAAGAGGGACTTATAAGCAGAGAAGGCAGAGATAAGCTTTTAAGCGAAAATAAAATTGACGGCGCTGTAATTGACGCATGGTCTATGGGTGAGAAGCTTTCAGAACTCCCTGACGAGGACAGAAATTTTGTAGAGGGAATCTCAAAAGCTCTTTTCAAGCGTTCCGCTCGTTGTATGTGCACAAATCTGGCGGCTCTTATGCTGCTGACAGGAAAGGGCAAAAATGCAGATAAGCCTGTTTGCGTTTGTGCAGAAGGCTCACTTGTTCAAAAAAGCCGGGTATACAGACCGGAGCTCGAAAAACTTATGGCTGAATTTATCGGAGATAAACTTGGGCTTCATGCAGTTTTAATGCCGGTAGAGGAGAGCACATTGCCCGGTTCTGCCGCAGCTGCAATCTTAAACTGATTATTTAAACACCAAATATCAAACAGACTAAAAATAAACCTGAGCAATGCTCAGGTTTATTTTTTATCTTTAGATTTAAAAACCAGTGAGACGATAAGTCCGAAAAACACAGCGGCACAAATACCGGCAGCAGCTGCTGTAAATCCTCCTGTAAAAGCACCAAGCAATCCTTTTTCAGCTACCGCAGTTTTTACACCTTTAGCCAGTAAGTTTCCGAAACCTGTCAGCGGAACGGTAGCGCCTGCTCCTGCAAATTTCACAAGTGGGTCATATACACCCAGTGCACCTAAAACCACGCCTGTTACAACATAGGAAGTTAGAATTCGAGCGGGAGTGAGCTTGGTATAATCAAGCAAAAGCTGTCCGATAAGGCAGAAAAGACCGCCTACCGCAAAAGCTTTTAAATACTCCATAAACATTTCCATTTATGCGCCCTCACTTTCTATTGCAACGGCGTGGCAGATACCGGGAATGCTTTCACCCTGCATGGAACTTACTGGAGACATAAGGGCTCCTGTTGCGGCGAACAGCACCTTTTTCCAAACGCCTTTTTTAAGTGCAGGAAGAATATGCCCTGCAAGGACTGATGCGCTGCAACCACAGCCAGAACCGCCTGCTTTAACGTCCTGTGTCAGCAAATCGTACATCAAAACACCGCAGTCCATATATTCTGCCCCTAATTTCACACCGTCATTATTAAATAAATCCTGTACAATATCATGGCCAAGAGCACCTAAATCTCCGGTAAAAATAGCATCGTAATAATCAGGAGACCGCCCTGTATCAGAGAAGTGAGCTTTAAGAGTTTCATATGCTGCCGGTGCCATAGCTGCTCCCATGTTGTTTGTATCTTTTATACCTGCATCAATTATGGCTCCTGTTGTTACATGGGTTACACGTGGGCCTGAGCCGTTTCCTGATAAAATCAACGAGCCTGCACCGGTAACTGTCCACTGACAGGTAGGGCATCTCTGCCCGCCGTATTCAAGGGGCATACGAAACTGTCTCTCAGCGGTACAGAAATGAGAGCCTGTTATTGCGCAGCATCTGTCGGCAAAACCGCCGTCAATAAGCATTGCGGCAAGAGACAGACTTTCCGCCATAGTGGAACAAGCGCCATATAGACCGAAATAGGGTATTCCACTGTCTTTCATTGCAAAGGTGGAGCTTATGCACTGGGAGAGCAAGTCTCCTGCAAAGACATAGTTTAAATCAGAGGGGGGTATTTTTGCTTTGTCACAGGCAATGGAGAAGCATTTGTTAAGCATTTTAACTTCTGCCTTTTCCCATGTTTCAGCTCCGAAGCGTGAATCTTCGGAAACATAGTCAAAGCAGGATTTGAGCGGTCCCTCGCTCTCTTTCTTTCCTACCACTGCTGCAGAGGAGAGAATGACCGGTTTTGAAGGGAGGTAAACGGTCTGTGCTCCCAATCTTTTTACCATATATAATACCTCGTTTTACTAAAATCATATGTTTATAATTTCCCCCAAATATAAAAAAATAACCGTGAGCTTAAAAACTCACGGTTATTTTATGATAAAAGCAAAATTTTAATTAACTGATTTTCAGCTGCTCCCAAAGATCTACCAGATAAATAAGGGTTTCAGGGCCGAGATTTCTGAATGAATAATCATTGTATAACACGTTGAAATTCTCAATTCCGGGATAAAGAATTTCCATGGCTTCCTCGCCCATGTCTTCGGCGTAACCGGGGTCATTGTATACAACAGAGTTGGGAGAGGCGTAGCAAATGTATTCAGCATTTGCAATAGCGGCCTCGGGGGACAGCATATAATTTATGAAAATTTCTGCTAATTCTTTGTTCTGACAGCAGGAGGGAATACACATGGCATCAATAAAGTAGTTGGTACGTTCAGGATAATAGAACTGGAGGTCAATGTTATCTGCCTGATTTTCAGCCATGATGAAATAGTCACCTGCATAATAAGCGGCAATGGCAGCCTCACCGGATTCCATCATATTAAAGACTTCGTCCATTACAAAGCTCTTCACAAGGGGGAACTGTTTCTTCATTTCTGCAAGAGCAAGCTCCCACTTGGCGTGGTCTAAATCGTTTACATCGAGGCCTAACTTATACTGAGCGGTTGCAAAAGCATCACGGGGATTGTTGAATTGCAGAATGTCGCCTTTGTATTTTTCGTTCCACATCAAATCCCAGCCTTTAGCGTCGGCCTCATCTACTTTGTTCGCATCGTAAATTATACCAACAACACCGTAAGTGTAGGGGATTGAGTACATATCGTCAGGGTCATAGTAAAGTCCACGGAAGCTGTCATCAATATACTGATAATTTGGAATATTATCGAAATTCAAAGGCAAAAGCATACTTTCGTTTCTCATACGCTCTATCATGTAGTCTGAGGGAATAATGACATCATAGCTTACAGCACCGTTTGAAAGCTTGTTGTACATATCCTCGTTAGATGCAAAGGTGTCATAATTAACTTTGATCTTCTGACCGTAGGTTTCATAGTACCACTTTTCAAACTCTCTGATAGTATCGAAACTACCCTCCGAACCGTCGGAAATGTATTCGCCCCAGTTATAAACGTTAAGGCAAGTAACATCATCAGAGCCGCAGCCGGAAAAAAGCAGGGCGCTGAGTACAATGATTACTGCTAAGGAAATAATTTTTTTCAATTTGCTGCCTCCGTTGATTTTTTTATCTTTCTGCGTCTTCTTGCTTCTTTTATACTGCTCTCACCGTCACTGTCTGCAAGATTTGAAACAAGCAGCAATATCAGTATGACAAAGAAAATAAGGGTAGCCAAAGCGTACATCTTAGGAGTAACGGTCTTTTTGGTCATGTTATAAATGCGTATGGGCAGGGTCTGGAAACCGTTGCCGGAGGTGAAGTAGCTGATTACAAAGTCGTCCAGAGAAAGGGTAAATGCCATTATCATTCCGGTAACTATACCGGGGAGAATTTCAGGAATTATTACCTTGTAAAAAGCTTTAAAGGGTGTGCAGCCCAAATCCATTGCTGCCTCAGGCAGAGATTTATCCATTTGCTGAAGCTTCGGAAGAACCTGCAGAATTACATAGGGCAGACAGAAAGTTATGTGGGAAATGAGCATAGTACCGAAGTTGAGGCTTGTTGCAGCGCCGAACAGACGGCCGACAAACACGAACATAAGCATCAATGATATACCTGTTATTATATCCGGATTTATCATAGGAATGTTTGTGACTGTGTTCAGAGTTACTTTAAGATACTTGTTGCGCATTTTTGTAATGCCTACGGCTGCTGCTGTGCCGGTGATAGTGGCTATAACAGAGGCGCAGACAGCCAGTAAAAGCGTATTTTTCAGAGCATTTAAAGTGTCGTAGTCATGGAAAAGCTCACTGTACCAGTGAAGAGAAAAACCTGAAAAAACCGAGAGACTTTTTGATTCATTAAAGGAAAAAATCAAAAGTACGGCTATGGGTGCGAAAAGAAATATCATTATTAAGGCTGTATATACCTTTGAAGTTGTTTTCATTTTTCACCCTCCTTATGCACATGTTTTTTTATCCGCATATCTCTGCATAAATACCATAGCTACAAGCAGAATAACCATTAGGATAAAGGCTATTGCGGCGGCAAAGTGCAGGTTGTTTGCGGCGTACTGACCCTCGATGGCATCACCTATGAGATAGAACTTTCCGTAGCCCAGTTTCTGGGAAATGTAGAAGGTGCTTATTGAGGGAATCAGAACCATTGTAATACCGGAAATAACTCCGGGCAGGCTGAGAGGCCATATAACTCTCCTGAGGACACCTGCGCTGTTACAGCCAAGGTCTTTGGCGGCTTCAATCAGCTTGTTATCCATTTTTGCCATGATGGAGTAAATCGGCAGCACCATGTAGGGGAAATAGTCATATACCATTCCGATTACGACAGCGGCTTCTGTTCCGATTATGTGGATAGGCTTAATTCCAAGATGTCCTAAGATGCGGTTTATAATTCCTGAATCCTGCAATATGGTCATCCATGCGTAGGTGCGGATAAGGAAGTTCATCCACATAGGAATCATAATGAGAGTAATGATTATTTTCTGAGTTTTTTGATTTGCTCTGGAAATGATGTATGCCAGAGGGTAACCCAGTAAAAGGCAGATAAGGGTTGAAATTGCGGCAAGTCGCAGGGAACGCATGAAGATAACAAGGTAGGTGTGCACCTCTTTAGGCATTCCGTTTTTATCAAGTACGCTTGTGGTAGCGGAAAAGAACCTTGCCACGTTGTCAAAGGTGAAATTGAAATCATTGTCAGTGAAAGCATAGTAGGCCACAAACAAAAGCGGCACTACTATAAATAATCCAGCCCATATTGAGTATGGCGCCAGCGTCATCTTCCTGACAAGAATGTCTCTTTTTGAAATGGAGTTACTGCTTTTCATTCCTCTATCTCCATTTCAACATCTGATAGTTCATCCAGTTCGTTGGAGAAAGAAGAGTAGTCTCCGAACATACCGGAATACTGGGATTTGTGCATAATGTGAATTGCGTCAGGCTCAATGTAAAGACCGATATGCTCGTCCACGTCCACAAAGTCGGTGGTCTGAATCATCCACTTAAATCCGTTTATATCAACGATAATCTCGTAATGAACGCCAAGAAAAGTTACAGAGGTGACAACACCTTTCAGCATACCTTTTTCTTCGGGGACTATGTCAACGTCCTCAGGGCGAACCACTACGTCAACAGGCTCACGTTTCTTGAAGCCTGCGTCAACGCACTCAAACACATGGCCTGAGAAGCTGACTTTTCGGTCTTCAAGCATTATGCCGTCAACGATATTACTCTCACCGATAAAGTCTGCTACGAAAGCATTTGTAGGCTCGTTGTAAATATCAATGGGAGTTCCTATCTGCTGAATTCTACCATCTGCCATAACAACAACGGTATCGGACATGGAGAGCGCCTCTTCCTGGTCATGGGTTACGAAAACGAAGGTTATACCGGTAGCTTTCTGGATTTTTTTCAGCTCCTGCTGCATATCCTTTCTCAGCTTAAGGTCAAGAGCTGCCAGAGGTTCGTCCAGAAGCAGTACTTTAGGACTGCTGACAAGTGCTCTTGCAATTGCAACTCTCTGCTGCTGACCGCCGGAAAGGCTTGTGACGCTTCTGTTCTCAAAGCCGGACAGTGCAACAAGCTTCAGCATCTCTTTTACCTTGCGGTCAATTTCGGCTTTGTTTTCTCTTTTCTCACGGAGCGGGAATGCAATGTTTTCATATACATTAAGATGAGGAAACAGAGCGTAGCGCTGGAAAACAGTGTTGATATTTCGTTTATACGGGGGCAGGTCATTTATGTTTTCGCCCATGAAAATAAGGTCGCCCTCATCGGCGTTTTCAAATCCACCTATAATCCTCAAAGTAGTGGTTTTACCACAGCCGGAGGGACCGAGAAGAGTTAAAAATTCGTTGTCATATATTTCAAGGTCAATGTGGTCGAGAACCACTTCACCGTCAAATGACTTGCTGACTCCCTTTAGCTCAATTATCTTTTTCATTTACATACCCCCAAAAAATACAAAAAAATGACGTGTGCCAAATGCACACGCCAACCTGAAACACCCATTCAAAAAGAATGCGTGATAAAAGCAATGGGATCAGAGTCTATATAGCAAAGATTACTTTTACTACTCTTATTGACCATTTCACAAGTCTGTGTGCCTTGGCACCGGTTTATAGTTACCAACTTATAAAACTTGAGCTTCAAACTCAATCAATAAGGCAACAGAAGTTGCCGCCGCTTCTGCGGACACACGCAAAAATATGCGTTATCTTGCTTGGGATAAACTCCTATCCTGTCGAGACAACTAATTTTATCAATATTATGCTTTTATGTCAATAGATGAAAATGACTTTAGCAGAAAAAAGAAAACTATAAGGCGTAAAAAATTAAGAAAATTTTGCGCAAAAGCGTTAAGAAAGCTTTTTACCAATGACGTAGAAAAAGGCAGCAAATGATATACGGTCATAAATTAACAATGTCAGTATAAATAGAGGTGATTTTTATGCTTTCCATTGCTTACTCAGACTTAAAGCATGTAGATTATTGACACTATAATTATAAAGTATTATAATTTTATTTTATAAAACAGCAAGGAAGTAAATGCGTGCAGAACATAAATTCAGACAAAAGAAGTCACTGGTATGAGCAGAAAAAACCGTGGTGGCAGCTTGCAATACTCGATATTTTACTGGCGGCGGTGGTTGTCGGCATTTTCGCTTTTTTTCATCTGCTGATGCCTAAAGTTATTTTGGCAGCAAAGGGAATGCCGAAGCCTATATATCAGGTAGGGGTGGCAGAAACGCCTGCTCCTGAGTATGATACAGAAGAGGATAGTCTTACGTGGCGAGACAAATTTTCTTCCTTTTTTACTCCTGAGGTCGTAAGAGGGGAAAATTATTACTCAAGTCCGGATATTTCTATCCAGATATCGGAACACAAAACAGAAAATGATCTGGCATATTTTGTGGCAGACATTCACATAGCTGATATTGAAAATTTCCAAAGCGGATTTGCAGTAGGAAATAGCTCCGACAGTCCGGAAAAAGTGGCTGATGATAATGGAGCAATACTTGCTATGAACGGAGATTACTGCTCCAACCAGAGAGAGGGCTTTTTGGTCAGAAACGGACTTTTGTACCTGACAGAGCAGACAAAATCCGATATTTGCGTTTTATATTATGATGGTGTAGTTGAAACATACGGACCAAGCGAGTATGAGGTTTCAGAAATTATGGGAAAAGACCCCTATCAGGTATGGAAATTCGGCCCTGAACTGTTAGATAAAAACGGAAATCCGAAGACGGTCTTTAATACAAGCGATGCAATAATGCACAAACACCCTCGGAGCGGGTTTGGTTATTATGAGCCGGGACACTATTGCTTTGTAGTTGTAGACGGTCGTCAGCCTGGATATTCTGACGGCATAAACATGGAGAACTTCTCAAAGCTTTTTGCAGATCTTGGCTGCGCAAGAGCCTTTAACATGGACGGCGGCGCATCCAGCAGTATGGTTTTTGACAGTGAAATTGTAAATAAGCCAAGCGGCGGCGGAAGATACATAAGCGATATGCTTATTATCAAAGAAAAAGAGCCGGTGGAAAGGCAGGAAAATTAAAATGAAATTTCTGAAGTTTATTCTGCCTCATCTGGCAATAGCAATGCTTTTAGGGCTTTTGGTTCTTATGATACTGGACGGAAGAAATCCCCTTATGAACTTCCTGACAGGTTCGGCAGCCAGAGCATATATGCTTATAATGTGCGTCATTTGCATAACTGTAATTGCCATGTATATAAAAGAGAATAACAAGTGAGTCGAAACGAGAGATTGCCCAGAAAATAACGATCTCACCAATTTAAACCATTAAAACGGAAATACTTAGTAAATATGTATATAAGTGATGTTATTGGGTGGTAATAAATATTTTTTTTCGTTAATTATTTTTGGTTGAAGAATGGCCCAAAGCGTGATAAAATTTTATAAATTAGGAAATTAAATCTAACCAATAAAATCCCTTGAAAAGGAGCGATAATAAAATGTACTCAAACGCATATATGAAAAAATATTCTCTCCCCGAGGATTTGTTCCAGACTTTGAGCAAGTGCAAAGTGTTATGCTTCCCGGAGACTAAGGCTCAGCTTGAGGAAATGTGCTATGGTCCTACCCATAGTTCCAGATATGATGTAAGTTACCCTATCGCAGGAAAAGGTACATTCAAGGCAGCTGAAGTTGTCCGCTGCAAAAACGGTCCCGTTGTAAACTACATGGAGGACTATATGCGCCGTCGTGATCCTGACTGTATGCGCATAGGTGATGATCTGCCTACCGATAAACCCAGATTTAAAGATGTGTACGGCTATGAGTTTTCAACCCTGAGAGAGAAAACAATGCAGTGGCTTTCCGAGCAGCAGCTTATAGTCCTTCCGTTCCATTCCGGAGGTAAGTATTACGGCTATGACAGCCTTATGATATGCCCCATGAATGCTGCTTTCTTTGCTCTCTCTATTGCAAATATGCAGGGCTTTGTCAGTATTTACGACGTAAAGCCCGGCTTTAAACCCAGAGCCATAATTTATGTTGCACCTCCTTTCAGATATACCCACTTTAAGGGTAAACAGGTGGTTGTTCATAACCGTACCGAAGACATCCATGAGGTGTTCTCATATAACCTTTATCCCGGCCCCTCTGCAAAGAAAGGCGTGTTCTCCATACTTCTTGATATAGGTGAACATGAAGGCTGGATTACAAACCACGCTTCCGCCTGTATGGTGGAGTCACCTTACGAAAACGAAGTTGTATTCATGCATGAGGGTGCTTCCGGCGGCGGTAAGAGCGAGATGCTGGAGGAAATTCATAAGGAGAACGGCAGAATACTGCTTGGTACTCATACGATTTCCGGCGAAAAATGTTACCTGAACTTCAGTGAAGGGTGTAAGATATACCCCATAGCCGATGATATGGTTATGGCAAGGACAGACATGCAGAACGATTCCAAGCGTCTTGTTATAGCAGATGCTGAAAACGGTTGGTTCCTGCGTATGGACGGAGATACCAGCTACGGAATGAATCCTCAGTACGAGAGAATAAGCATTCATCCCACCGAGCCTTTGGAGTTTTTCAATATGGACGGCGTGCCCGGTGCTACCTGCCTTATCTGGGAGCACGTTATGAACTCAGATGGCACACACTGCACTAACCCCAGAGTCATCATTCCCCGTGATATGATAGAAAATATTGTTCCCGGAAACGAGCCTCAGGAAGTCAATGTACGTTCTTTCGGTGTTCGTATGCCGCCTGCCACAATGGAAAATCCCAGTTACGGTGTTATGGGTCTTATGCAGATAGTTCCTACATCTATTGCATGGCTCTGGCGTCTGGTTTCACCCCGTGGATTTAAGAACCCCTCTATTGCTGATACGGCCTGCGGAAACGAACTTAAGAGCGAGGGCGTAGGTTCCTACTGGCCTTTCTCCACGGGTAAAAAGGTGACTCAGGCAAATATGCTTCTCCACCAGCTTGTGGATACTCCCAAGACCATGAACATACTCATTCCCAACCAGCATATAGGAGCTTACCATGTAGGCTTTGCCGGTGAATGGCTTACCAGAGAGTATCTGGCAAGAAAGGGCGGAAGAGTAAAGGCAAAGCACCTTGTTCCTGCCCGCTGCCCCATTTTCGGCTATTCTCTGGACGAAATGAAGATGGATGGACAGTATGTGCGTCAGACATTCCTTAGACCTGAAATGCAGTCTAAGCTGGGCGTTGAGGGATATGATGCAGGCGCTAAGATACTTACAGATTATTTCAAGCAGGAGATTCGTGAGTTCCTGACTGATGATCTTGATCCTATGGGCAGAGAGATCATTGAGCTGTGCCTCAATGATGCACCCCTTGAGGAGTATCTCAAGATCACTCCCATGCTTATAAAGTGATAAAGGCCTTAAACGGCCCACGGCAGAAGCCGGGGCCGTTTTTTCCTGTTATTTGATTGGTGAAAGGAAAAGCGTATGAAAATAGTTGTTTTAGGCGGAGGCCTTAGCACCGAACGCCATGTTTCTCTTGTGTCCGGCACGTCTGTTTGCAAGGCATTAAGAGAGCGGGGACATAAGGCAATTTTCGTTGATATGTTTATGGGACTTGAAAATTATGATGGAGCTTTGGAAGATGCCTTTGATGCTCCTGACGGTTTCTGCGGAGATGTTGCCATTGAGACAGTGGCACCTGATATTGAAGCTGTAAAGAAATCCAGAAAGTTAAAAAGTCCTTCCAGACTTGGAAAAAATGTACTTGAAATATGTGCACTTGCTGACTGCGTGTTCCTCGGCCTCCACGGTGAGGACGGTGAAGACGGCAAAATTCAGGCAGCTCTGGAGCTTATGGGTGTACCCTATACCGGTTCTGATCCGTTAAGCTCAGGCATGGCTATGGATAAAGCAGTTGCAAAGAGGATAATGGAGAGCTGCGGAGTGCCTACTCCCAAGTGGCAGGAAATTACATACTCCGAGGAAGATATTTCAAAACTCAGAGAAAACCTGAGCCTGCCTTGCGTTGTAAAGGTGGTAGGCGGCGGTTCTTCCATAGGTGTTGCTCTGCCGGAGACAAAGGACGAACTGGAAAATGCACTTCGTGATATTTTGAAATACGGCAACAGAATAGTTGTAGAGGAAAAAATTGAGGGTCGTGAGCTTACAGTTCCCGTGTTTGACGACAGATGCCTCTGCCCCATAGAAATCGTTCCTCCTGAGGGAATGACCTTTGACTATGTGGCAAAGTATCAGAGCGGAGATAAGGGCGCAAGAGAGCTTTGTCCTGCACCTATAAGCGAGGAAGAAAAAGCACTTTTGAGCAATTATGCCCTTAAAATACATAAAGCACTTGGACTTTCCGTATACTCAAGAGTGGATTTTATGCTCGATAGAGAGGGAAGAGCCTACTGCCTTGAGGTAAATACTCTGCCCGGAATGACCCCCAACAGCCTTATTCCCAAGGCCGCCGCAGTTGACGGAATGAGCTATCCTGAACTGTGCGAAAAAATTATTGAGCTTTCAATTGAAAACAGAAAATAAAAATTTGATAGTTAACAATTTCTTGATGTTTTGGCCGTTTTTTGTGATAAAATGAAAAATTAGAAAAAATATTTAAAGGTGAGAACATGAAGGAACGTATGGCAAGGTTTATGGCCGGAAGAAACGGCAATGACCAGCTAAATCTATTTTTACTTGTAGTGGATGTGATACTTCTGCTGCTGGCCGGCATATTTGCAAACAGCATAGGCAGATTTATTTATCCATTTGTGTTTTTGCTGCTTATATACATTTATTTCAGAATGTTTTCCAGAAATGTTTATAAGCGCCGTGAGGAAAACGGAAAGTTTATACGTCAGAAGCTTAAAGTCACAGGCTTTATTCATATGCGCCACGAGCGTTGGATACAGCGTCATGACTATAAGTTCTTTACCTGTCCCAGCTGCAAGACAACTTTGAGAGTACCCAGAGGACACGGTAAAATCAAAATAGTATGCCGCAAGTGCGGCACTTCATTCGAGGGCAAGACCTGAAATGTTCGGCTATCTTACAGCCTCCCTTGATTTTCTAACGGAGGAACAGCAGAAACGCTATAAAGCCTGTTATTGCGGCTTGTGCCGAAGCCTTAAGGAGAGGCACGGCGGCCTTGCAAGATTTGTTCTGAACTATGACATGACTTTTCTTGTGCTTCTGGTAAATTCTCTTTATGAGCCGGAGGAGAAGAAAGGCAGCGATAACTGCCCTGTCCACCCGATAGAAGCAAGGGACTGGTGGCAGAGCGAGGCAACGGACTATGCTGCGGATATGAACGTAGCTCTTGCCTATCACAAGTGTCTGGATGACTGGAACGATGACAGCAATGTTATCGCTCTATCTCAGGCAAAAATGCTGAAACCTGCATACGAAAAAATTTCAAAGCTCTATCCAAGACAGTGCAAAGCTATGGAAGAGTCAATAAAGGCTTTGAGCGAAATCGAAAAAGCTGGAATTGAAGCTCCTGATGCGGCGGCTGACACTTTCGGATATTTGATGTCCGAAGCACTTGTCTATAAAGATGATAGATGGAGCGATTGCCTTAGAGCAATGGGGAAGGAACTGGGCAGATTTATTTATATAATGGATGCCTTCCTTGATCTTCCCTCAGATACAGCACACAATAAGTACAACCCTTTCAGACGCTATTACGGTTTGAGCGACAATGAAGAGCGCTTCAGAGATATTCTTAAAATGACTCTGGGCGAATGTCTCATGCAGTTTGACCGTCTACCCCTTGTTTTAGATTTGGGGATAATGCAGAATATTCTGTGTTCCGGACTTTGGGTTCAGTTCAACAGAAAATACAGCGAGAAGAAGAAAGGACCCTCAAATGATTCAGGATCCGTATAAAGTACTTGGCGTTTCTCCCGACGCCTCTGATGAAGAAATAAAAAAAGCATACAGGGAGCTTACAAAAAAATATCATCCCGACCTCAACCCTAACGACCCGACCGCCGCTCAGAAAATGAACGACATCAATGCAGCATATGACCAGATAAAGAACGGAAATGTGCAGCAGAACCGTGGTGGCTACGGATACGGAGGACAGCAGTCCGGTCAGTATCAGCAGTACGGTGGCAATACTTATTACGGTTGGGGCAATAACTGGAACCAGTACCAGCAGACCGAGCGAAGCGAGTATACAGCCGCTAAGAGCTATATTAGAAACGGTATGTATAAGGAAGCTCTTAATGCACTTTCCGGAGTGCCGGCAAATGAGCGTGACGGCAGATGGTACTATATGAATGCAGTTGCAAATATGTATATGGGCAATAAAATTGCCGCTCTCGAAGCTGCAAAAAGAGCAGTTTCTATGGAACCCAATAATATGGAGTACCATAACCTGATGGATCAGCTTCAAAACGGCGGAGATTTTTACGATACCTACACAACCAGCTATTCTACCGGTATAGGTCTCGACAGACTTTGTCTTACAATGTGTGCGGCAAATGTATGCCTTGGCCCTCTTGGGTGCAGATTCTGCTGCTGCTGATATCTACCTCATTTTACAGATAATGGTAATATAATAAAAAATATTTACAATCTTAAAATTCGCTGTTTAAAGGCGGCTGTGTTTTTCACAGCCGCCTTTTAATATATTCTAAGAAAAATATTCATTCATACATTTGCCTGTATATTCAGTGAGTGCGTCAAAGTCAATGTGGGGTTTATACTGCGATTCAAGGAGATCGTGGAGATCTTTGGCTTCCGCTAATTTCTTGTAGGCAAGCTCCATAATTTTTTTCTGAATTTTTTCTGCTTCTCTGAGCTGAGGACGGACAACGGAGCAAAGCTCAGTTGGTAAAACATTATCTATGTGCAAGTGTCTTGAGATAGGCAACTCCCAGCTACCGTCTGTAAAACCTATTGAGCGTTCAGGGAAAATAACTGCCGATAATTTTTCGGGAGTAATGGGGTTTGGACATAAAATCATTTCATCCCCACGCTCTGCTCCACATTTTGCGGCATATTTTAACGCCATGTCTGCACCGCCGAACTGATTGTCAAACTGATAGACAAGCCCACATAATTTTTCAAATTCTGTATTTAGCCTGTAATCCCCGTAACAGCCTACACAGCTTAAAAATCGCTTGCTTATATGAGCTTCTGAGTTTTCGTGTTTTGCATAATTTCTGCCCAGAATTCCATCAATTCTCTGCTGAACAGCAAGCTGTTCTTTTTCACCGTACATTTCAGGCAGAACAGCCTCTCTTATAGATACGGCAGATGACAGGAGATGATAAGCTTCTGCATATTTAGCCCTGTACCCCACAGTGCAGCGCTCAACATTTGATTTTTCGCTATCGCTGAGTTTGCCTCTGAAAAACTGTCCCAGGTGGATGTAGTCTGAATCAACTCCATAAATTTTCGGCTCTCTGGGATGTGGACTCGTCCCGTCCACAAAGGCCAGATTCATTTCGGGTATGTATACCCCGTCGAGAGAACCGGGATCACCGGAACATAGAATGTAATGAACTATATACCCATGCTCTTCCGCTTTCAGAGCTATTTTACGCATAAAGCTGGATTTACCGCTGCCGGGGCCGCCTTTTATGATATGGAGAAAATCGACTTTTTCAGGGGGAAAACTGTTGTAGATTGAGTAAAAACCGTCTTTTGAATTTGAACCTAAAAAATAACTATAATTCATATCGCACCTCTTTACTTAAAACTATGTCATTCTATGCTTATTTTTCCCAGATTGACAATCAATAAACATCAGTATATAATTTTACGGAAAGGTGGGAAAAAATGTACGATATAATTCTTTTTGATTTTGACGGAACTATTTATGATACACTTGAGGGTATAACAAAATGTATGCAGTATGCTCTGAAAAAGCAGGGAATAGAGGAGGAACTTAGCCAGCTGAGCTGTTTTGCAGGCCCACCCCTTGCAGAAAAGATACCGGAAATGTACGGATTTGACGAGGAGAAAACTAAGGAAGTAATTAAAGATTTCCGTGAGCGTTACAGCCCCATAGGTATTTACGAAAGCAGAGTTTTCCCTGAAATACCAAAACTTCTTGAAGATTTGAGGATAGCCGGAAAACGTCTTGGAATTGCAACTTCCAAACCTCAGCACTTGGCGGAGCATCTTTTGGAAAAGGAGAATATTAAAGACTGTTTTGAAGTTATCTGCGGCAGTCAGCCTGACGGAAGTCTGGGTAAAAAGGACGAGGTAATAAGAGCTGTACTTGAAAAATTCGGCGTTAAAAATGAGAGCGTTGTACTTGTGGGAGACACAAAGTATGACGTTATAGGTGCACACAAATGTAATCTGCCATGTATAGGTGTGAGATACGGCTATGCAGTTCCAAACGAATTGGAGCAGGCAGGCGCAGAAATTATTGCAGAAGATTCAAAAGAACTTTTAAAAATCCTTTTAAGCTAAAACTGCAAAAATCATTTTCTTAAATGAAAATACAAAAATCCTGCGATATTGCGATTGCATACCGTAGGATTTTCATTTTATATTTCAATTAAAATCGTTTTCAGTCCCTGCCTCTTGGCATAAAGAATGGTGTTCATTGTGCCGCCGGGTTTACCGTCAAAGCAGGCAAGCAGGAGAGAAGAATTGTCTACCATATAGCGGTTGCGCTTCATCATACAGTCAGGAGTATAATTTACCTGTAAGACGTTTACAGAATCGCAGGCATCTAATATGCCGTTATAACGGAGACGCTGATTTTTAGACCATTTATCAGGCTGCGTACCACATGGAATTGCAGCTTCGAGGCTTACATCACTATGTATTTCCCGCAATGCCAAAACTGCTTCAGCAAAAAACATATCACAGCCTATTGCCATGCCGCATATAAAATGCCTGTATCCGCTCTCGTATATTCCAATTAAACGATGCGACAACTCTTCCTTGAGCGCCAGACAGCGCTCATCTTCTTCGTTAAGCCTCCAAGGCAATTTAACAGGTCTGTGACCGGTAAAGCAACAGCTCAGTTCTCTGTCATACATGATAATTCTCCTATGAAAAATGTTTTTCTCTACCTGTATTTTATGATAAAAAAAGCTACTTGTCAAAATATAATTGTAGTGATATAATTAGTTTATCTTCAAGGCAGGGTTTAATTCCCGACCGGCGGTAAAGTCCGCAAGCCGTATAAGGCATGAACCGGTTAGATTCCGGTACCGACAGTATAGTCTGGATGAGAGGAGATAACGAGTGGAATTTGTCGAACTCATTATTTTGCAAATTATTGCCTGAAGATTGAAAATCTTCAGGCATATTTTTTTTGGAGGAAACTATGGAAAACTTTAAATTTGTTCTTACCTGTTTAGCGATCTTTGCATGTATAGTCTTAATTGCTGCACTGTTTGAAAAGTTTATCTGTAAAGATAGAAAACTTTTTTCAAGCACCCACTATATAAGCTATACGGGAATTTTTTCAGCAATGGCAGGCGTTTTGATGCTTATTGAAATTCCACTTTTCTTTGCTCCCGGGTTTTATAAGCTGGATTTAAGCGAAATTCCTGTTCTCATCTGCACCTTCTACCTCGGACCTGTGGCAGGTGTTGTTGCGGAGCTTTTGAAGGTTGTCATTAAGCTTCTGCTTAAAGGTACTACAACTGCTTTTGTGGGTGATTTTGCAAACTTTGTTGTAGGATGCTCTATGGTTTTGCCTGCCAGCATTATTTATCATGCAAAACCCGGTAAAAAGAGCGCTGTAATCGGCCTTATAGTCGGTACAATTATAATGACCATTTTCGGAAGCCTCTTCAATGCCGTATATCTTCTGCCTAAGTTCTCAGAACTCTATGGTATGCCTTTAGACGCAATTGTGGGAATGGGCAGCAAAGTTAACGGAGCAATAAACAGCGTAAGCACTCTGGTTCTGTTTGCAGTCGTTCCTTTCAACCTGCTTAAAGGTGCCGTTGTATCTGCCGTTACAGTCCTTTTGTATAAACGAATTTCACCAATTCTACATAAAAGTGACGAGAAAATGCAGAAAAGAACTGGAAATAAAAAGTAAAAGGCAAAAAATATATACTTGAAATTTGCTCCCAAAAAAGGTAAAATAAGGTTAAGATATAAAGCTTGAAAAAGCATGAAAGGAGCGTTGCCTGATGATTATTACCATCGGCAGACAGCATGGTAGCAATGGCCGTGATATTGCAAGAGCCTTGGCAAAGGAGCTGGGGTACACCTGCTATGACAAGGAAATTGTTGATCATGCAGCAGAGAATTCTTGCTTCAGCAAGGAGATTTTTGACTCAAACGATGAGAAGCGTGTCTCACCCTACATTTTCCCAACTTCACACTACATGGGTATGTATGACATGGGAATCCATGAGAATTTTAGACTCAGTATGCAGGTTGCTTCCGCTCAGTTTGACACTATAAGAAAACTTGCTGACGAGGGAAACGGGATTTTCGTCGGTCGTTGCGCTGACTATATATTGAGAAACCGCAAAGATGTGCTCAAGGTGTTTATTATGGCGGATGAAGATTTCCGTATAAAAACAATTATGAAGCGCAAGGATTTAAATGCAGATCAGGCAAAGAAGCTTATAAAAGAAGTGGATAAAGACCGCTCCAGTTATTATAAGTATTATACCGATCAGAGTTGGGGCAATGCAGAGAACTTCGATTTGTGCGTCGACAGCGGCAAATTCGGTGTTGAAGGCTCTGTACAGCTTATTAAAACCTGCCTCGATATTCTTAAATAATTACATACGAACTAAAAAAGAGGAAGCTTTTGGCTTCCTCTTTCTTTAATTAAAACTATCTGAACTTGTTTTAAATAATCTCTCAATTCTTTCTTTTAGAGCTTGATTTTCAAGCAGCCGAAGCTGTGGGTCTCTTTTTAAAAGAGAGTCAGCAGCGGCTTGTGCCCGTTGCAGAATTTGAGTGTCTGCGCCTAAATCGGCTATGTGGGTTTGCGGCAGACCGTGCTGTCTCGAACCGAAGAAATCACCGGGTCCACGGAGGCGCAAATCCTCTTCTGAGATTTTAAAACCGTCATTTGTTTTGTGCATGATAGAGAGACGTGCTCTTGTATCCTCGTTATCTGAATCTGAGACAAGAACACAATAACTCTTAAAAGAACCTCTACCTACACGGCCACGGAGCTGATGGAGCTGACTTAATCCGAAGCGTTCTGCATTTTCTACTATCATAAGTGCTGCATTTGGGACATCAACTCCAACTTCGATAACTGTGGTAGCAACTAAAATATCTATATTGCCGTTTGCAAATTCAGACATTATGTTTTCTTTGTCGGCGGCTTTCATCTTACCGTGTACACATGCGGTTTTCAAATGGGGGAAAAGAGCGGACAGCTCCCTTGCGTGTTCTTCAGCAGATTTAAGCTTAACCGGAAGTTCTTCGTTTTCCTCTACCATTGGGCAGACCACAAACACCTGCCGCCCTTCTCCGGTGAGCTTTAATATAAAGTTATTCAGCCTCTGTCTGTAACTTTCATCAACCGCAAATGTGTCAATCTTTTGTCTGCCTGGTGGTAGCTCATCTATTATTGATACATCAAGATCACCGTAAAGAATAAGCGCAAGAGTGCGGGGGATAGGCGTTGCGGACATAACCAGAACGTGAGGGCTGCTGCCTTTGCTTATGAGAGCTGCACGCTGATTTACACCGAAACGGTGCTGTTCGTCCGTTATGATAAGGCCTAAATTTTTATACTGTACATCAGCGCTGAAAAGGGCGTGAGTACCTATTATAAGGTCATATTCTCCGTTTAAAAGCCCCTGCTTGACAATTCGCTTTTCTTTTGAACTCATAGAACCTGTTAAGAGTCCGGTTTTAATGCCAAAGGGTGATAAAAAGGCGCTGAGAGTTTCAAAATGCTGTTGTGCCAGAATTTCAGTAGGAGCCATAAATACACTGGAAAATCCGTTTTTAAAGCAGAACCATATTAAGCCGGCTGCTACCAGTGTTTTACCACTACCAACATCGCCCTGCAAAAGCCTGCTCATTTCTCGACCGGAGCACATATCCTCCATTGCCTCACGGATTGAACGTCTTTGCGCACCGGTAGGGGAGAATGGAAGAGAGCTGTAAAACTCGTTAATGTCAGCTGTGCGCATTTTAATTCCCGGATTTTGTACTCGACTTTTACGTATGCGGCTCAATGCGCATGAGATTACGAAAAGCTCTTCAAATACAAGGCGTTTTCGTGCAAATTCCAAGGCTTTAAAGTCTGCTGGGAAATGTATGTTTTCGTAGGCGTAGCGTAACTGACAGAGCTTTTCATCTCTCAAAACGCTTTGCGGAAGAATGTCCGGAATATAATCCAGACAATTATCAAGAGCCTGTCGCACGCTGTTTGAAAGGTCATTTTGACTTACACCGGCAGTAAGGGGATAAAGCGGGAAGATTTTTCCGGTAAGCTTGCGCTCTCCAAATTCCTGCTCAAAAACCGGATTAGTCATGGACTTTCTTGAACCCATAGTCTCAATTTTGCCGTAGAAAATATAGTCTTCACCTTTGTGTAGCTGATTTTTAACATATGGACGGTTAAAAAATGTAATGTCCATTATTCCGCTCTCATCTGCTACTCTCAACTTTACAAGACTCATTCCACGTCTTACTGTCACAAGTGATGGGTCATTTGCAACAAAGGCTCGTACACATACGTTTTCACCGTTTTGACAGATTGCAATGGGTTTATATTCACTTCTGTCCTCATATTTTCGAGGGAAAAAAGAAAGAAGGTCATAGAGAGAAAAGACGCCAAGCTTATTTAACGCCTGCGCCTTTTTCTCGCCTATACCTTTTAAATATCTCACATCGGAGTTTAAATTAAGCATATTATTCAGTAAAGCTCAAAGAGTAGTTATCATTTGAAAGGGTGAATTTTTCCATCAGACCTTTAGTGCATACAATGCTGTTGTCTTTCTTTACCATAATCATCTCAAAGCCGCCGTTTTCACGCCAGTAGTTGAGAGCTTTGGTTTCGCCGAGAACAAACATGGCAGTTGAGAGACAGTCGGCCATTGTGCCGTCTTTACAAACTATTGTAACTGAAAGCAGATTATTTTCAGTGGGGAAGCCGGTAGCAGGGTTTATAATGTGATGATAGGTTTTGCCATCTATACCCTCAAAGTTGCGCTGATATGAACCACTGGTAACAACAGCAGCTTCACCCAGACTTAAAACGCCCAGATGACTTGCGGGATTGTTGGGGTCCTGAACAGCTATGTTCCAGTTAGAGCCATCGGGTTTCTGACCCAAAGTCTGAACATTACCGCCAAGGGAGACAATACCACTGGTGACTCCGGCAAGACGCATTGCTTCAACTGCGTTTTCAGCAGCGCAGCCCTTTGCAACAGAACCGAAACTGATCTGACCGCCGGCAGGCAGAGAAACAGCAAATGAACCGGAGGCAGGGAAACTGGTCAAAATAAGCTTATCGAAACATAGCTTCTGGAGTTCTTCCTGAACTTCTTCCTGACTTGGCAGGTAGAATTTATCATCAATAAAACCCCAGAGTTTAATTACAGGGTATATTGATAAATCAAGAGCGCCGCCGCTATGTTTGTAAACGTGCTGAGCAGTGCTTAACATTTTTGCAACCTGACCAGAGACGGCAATGTTCTTGCCTTCAGCATTGTTAATAGCGTAGGTTGTACTGGTGGCCAGGTCGGGGTCAAGCATAACATCAAGAGAGCTTATTACCTGCTGAGCAGCATTAAGCCCCTCGTCTGCATTTTTACCGTAGGCTGTGAGTGTCATAATAGTGTCCATAGCAAAAACTTGCTTCTGGCTCATTTTTGCCTCGCCGCAACCACTCATCGCCAAAAGCATGGACAGACAAATTGTGAGCATTATAAGACGGGTAATTTTTTTAGATAAGATTTTTGTGTGCTTCATAGAATTCTCGGTAGTCCTTTAACATGTATTTAAGAAGATTCGGTGTATCCAGATTATAGGGGCATCTGCTGCTGCATTTACCGCAGCCAACGCAATCCTCAATCTTTTCCATTTTTTCGTGCCATTCGTCAGTCATGTACTGCTGCCATGGAGAACGGCGGAGCAACATATTCATGCGGGCACAGTTTCTTATATCAATACCCACTGTGCATGGCATACAGTAACCGCAGCTGCGACAAAAAGAACCTGCAAGTTCTTTGCGCTCTTTCTCGATAAATCTTTTAAGCTCATCATCAAGCTGAGGCTCTTCTTCTGCAAGCTCAAGCCATTGATTTAGTTCCTCAAGCTTCTGTATGCCCCAGATAGGCACCACATTGCTGTAGCTGTTCATAAACGCAGCGCAGGCACGGGCGTTTGTAAGCATACCGCCTGCAAGACCTTTCATGGCTATATAGCCCATGTCAGCTTCCTTGCATTTATCGGCAAGGGCAAGATCACGCTCACTTGAAATATAGGAAAAGGGAAACTGAAGAGTTTCAAAGTTTCCTGATGCAATGCAGGCCTCGGCAACATCAATGCTGTGAGTGGTTACGCCTATATGACCGATCCAACCACGCTTTTTAGCTTCAAGAGCACCTGCAAAAGCGCCGTCAGGGTCGTTTATATCCGGAACCTCCGGAGCCTGATGAAACTGAAACAGGTCAATATAATCGGTTTTCATGGTGCGAAGGCTGTTTTCAATATGAGCGAGAACGCCATTTTTGTCTCTGGCTTCACTTTTTGTTGAGATGATTATTTTATCACGGACATCGGAGAGCGCCATACCGATCTTTTTCTCACTGTCAGTGTAACTGTTGGCGGTGTCAAAATAATTTATACCACCATCGTATGCAGCTCTCAAAAGCTTAACCGCATAATCATCATCGCAACGCTGAACAGGCAGACAGCCCATAGCCATCTTGGTGACCATAAGACCGGTTTTACCAAGCCTCATTTTTTTCATATCAATTCCTCCATTTAAGAACGGGTATTGAGCCATGATTAGCGTTTAAATAAATTCAAAAGAAGTATTTACTTTAATTGAGTTCTCTGCTATAATATCTTAGAATTAGTTAATGTAGCCATTATATCAAATTACATCTATAATGTAAACATTCTAATTTCAAAGCTTTATAATCTATGTGCCCGTAGCTCAGTTGGATAGAGCGTTGGACTCCGACTCCAAAGGTCGCAAGTTCGAATCTTGTCGGGCATACCATGTCGGAGCAAACGTCCAGCGTTTACTCCGATTTTTCCTTTTACCAATTTAGAGTTGCTGGCCTTAATAAGAAGTTCATAAAATGTGTTCGGCAGACATGGAAAATTCCGTGTCTGTTTTTTGCTGTTATAGATTAGGGTTCGAGCGAAAGAACTGCTGAACAATGAGAAAGCATTTTAAATTTCAATTTCGGAAATTCTTCTTTCAATTCATCAAATACAAAATAAATTTCTTCCTCGTCCCATTGGCTGCCTGCCTGCATTTTGCAATTTTCCAGTTGAGAACGGGTTTTAAAAGCAACATCACCGATATAGATAGAACCGCCCTCATTTAAAAGCGGCAGCAGGTCTTTAATAAAGGATACTTTCTGAGAATCTGTAAGATGATGGAGAGAATAGGTGGCTATTATGGCATCATATTTGTTATGCCTTAAATCCTCCACTAAACCTTGTGAAAAATCACCCTGATATAATTTAGCATCCGGCATTTTTTCCTGCGCTAATTCAATCATTCTGGAAGAAAAATCCTGTCCGTAGATAGTACAGCCGTTTGCATATAGCTTTGATGTTAGAACTGCGGTGCCGAAACCAATATCAAGTACGGCTTTTCCGGAATTGGATAATACATTATTGTATACAGTATTTAAAACAGTCTTATATCCGGCAAAAGGGTATGAATTGCTATCCTCTGACAGTCCCACACTTTTATCATAGCTATCTGCCCATAAATTAAAACCTGCATTATTTAGCACAACTTTTCCTCCTGTAAATGCCAATTCGTAACCAAGCGATAATCATTATAGCACAGAAAAGAAGATAAGTTTATAATTTTGTGAAAAATCGGCAGTATCCAAAGCGGATACTGCCGACATCTATTTAATTTACGTTAATTGAAGAGAATGTCCTTGACTTATTATATCTTCATTGCAACGTCCCAAGCACGCCAGATAACGGTACGCAGGTTGCCGATAGCAACGCAGTCACCGACTCTGTGAACGCCCTTGGCATCCTTGCCACCCAGAGGAGTGGGAACAAAGCCAACGCCGTTAACAATATCATCACACTCAACGGTGAAGGTATCGCCGGTCTTATTGCTTCTAACAACAACAGACTTGCCGTCATCAGCAATAGCAGCAACGGTGTGCTCAAGGTAAACAGGTACCTTGTGGTATTCCATAGCATCTCTCAGGAAGGAGGTGTTAGCAAGGCAGGTAGCCTGGGCTGCAATAAGGTCAGGAGCGTACTCCACGATAATGGGGTGCTTGCCCTGAAGAATCAGGTCATAAGCAGCCTCGCAGGAGGACTGACCGCCGCCGATGAAGAGAACCTTGTCGCCAACAGGCTGCTTCTCCTTGAGGAGCTGAGTGAAGGTGATGGTCTTATCAAAGTTCTTGATACCGGGCATAGTTCTGGGAACAGAACCGGTAGCAACGATTATTTCATCAAAGCCTCTGAGAGTACCGAAGTCGGTGATTTCAGAGTTGAGATGAACCTCAATACCGAGCTTCTCAACCTCTCTGATATACCATGTGATAAGATCCTTATCGTTCTCCTTGAAGCTCATAGCAGAAGCAGTCAGGAACAGACCGCCAAGCTCTCCGCTCTTTTCAAAGATAACGGGATGGTGACCACGCTGAGTAAGAACGATAGCAGACTCCATACCGCCGATACCGCCGCCGATAACAGCGACTTTCTTGGGCTTTCTGGTGGGAACTATCTTATACTTGTTGTGCTGCATAGTGGTTGGGTTCAAGGCGCAGCGGGCAAGATGCAGGGAGTCATCCATGCTCTGCAGGTTAGGTGTGCCTTTGAACTTGGACATATTGAAGCAACCGTTATGGCAGCGGATACAGGGCTTAATCTCGTCCTGCCGGCCTTCCATAATCTTATGTATCCACTCATGGTCGACCAGATTCTGACGTGCAATAGCAACGCCGTCCAGTTTGCCTTCAGCAACAGCCTGAGCGCCTGCAACAGGATCCATACGACCTGCACATACAACAGGCTTATCGGTGAACTGCTTAATATGCTCAACATACTTGAGGTTACAGTTATCGGGCATATACTGTGGGGGATGAGCCCAGTACCAAGCATCGTAGGTACCGTTATCACAGTTAAACATATCGTAACCGGCATCGGAGAGATACTTAACGGCTCTCTCGGACTCTTCCATGTCACGTCCGAACTCTTCAAAGTCTTCCTCGTAAGGCAGAGCGCCCTTGCCCCAGCCCTTGGTCTTGGAAACTACGGAGTAACGGAGGGAAACAGGGAAGTCCTTACCGGCCATGCGCTTAATGCACTGGACAATCTCAACGGGGAAGCGGTATCTGTTCTCGAATGAACCGCCGTACTGGTCGGTACGGAAGTTCCAGTTCTTCATGGTGAACTGGTCGAGAAGGTAGCCTTCATGCACTGCGTGTATTTCAACACCGTCAACTCCGGCTTCTCTCAGTCTCTTAGCGGTAAGACCGAAAGCCTCTACCATTTCCTTAATCTGGCTTACGGTAAGCTCGTGAGAAATGATATTTTCATCCCAACGGTTAGGAGTGGGAGAGCAGGAAGCACATGCCAACTGAACGTCAACAATAGGACTTAAAATTTTATTGAGGAAATTGTTCTCGTGAACTTTACTCATCCAGCCGTTAATGGCCATGGAGCGACCCATACCGGCGGCCAGTTGAATGAAAAGTTTAGCACCGGTCTTATGGAACTCGACCATGTATTCTTTCAAATCTTTAAAGAGCTTATCATTCTGATAAAGCCAATGTCTTCCGGGAATACCCATCTGGTCACGAACACACTGCATACCGGGAAGGATAAGACCAACGCCGTCCTGCGCTCTGTTGAGCAGGAAGTAAGCGGCCTCTTTATCAAGGTGGTTAGGCTCCATCCAGCCAAACAGAGAAGTACCTCCCATTGAGCACTGAACAATGCGGTTTTTGATTTCTACATTGCCGATCTTCCACGGAGTAAATAAAGCGGAATACTTTTCGTCCATGTAATACATCCTTTCTGTTTTTTCATAAATTAACGCCGATGAAGCACGAAAACCCGATACATCGCACGTCACTTCACATAATCATTTCATGCACTAATATCACAACAGACAAACTCAGTCAAAATTACAACACCCGTGCAGGCTGGTTAAAGTATAACACATTCTTTTTAAAGACGCAATTACATTATTGCAAGTGTCAGCCATATTTGATATACAAATTGCTGTACAGTGTAATGACAATTCTGAAAAATGTCAGTAAAACTGACATTTTGGCTAATTTGCTTAAAAATCTTCATTGCGCCAAAAGAAAAATAGGTGCTTGAAAAGCTCTAATGAAAATTTTGAACGTAAAAATATTTAAGATTGGTTTTATAGAAATGAGACTGTATTATCAATCTGACTCTATATTTATTGAAGCTCAAAGAAAAATATGATAGACAGGTTATATACAAAAGTACATTTTTGCTGTATTGAAAAATAATAAAGGCAAAGATATAATGTAAGCAAGTTGCATTTAGTTGCAAACCGTAATTAAATATAAGTCGAACGTGAAAGGAGAACATAATGAAAAAAATCATCTGTCTAATGCTTAGTTTAATAATGGTGATGGGAATTTTCTCAGCCTGCGGTAATTCTAAGCAATCAGTAAATCCAACTGCTGAAAACTCAGCAGAGAATGTTGCAGCAAGCGAAGGCAGGGAATACACAGACGACAGCGGCAGAACAGTCGCCCTACCGGCTAAAATAAATAAGGTTGCGGTGTCCGGCCCTTTGAGCCAGATATACGCCTATCCTGTGTGCTACGATATGCTTGTAGGATTTTCCAAAGCGTTCTCAGGAGACGGAGCAAAGTTCATTCCCGAAAAATATTTGCAACTGCCTGAACTTGGTCAGATTTACGGCGGTAAGGGAACTATGGATCTTGAAGCATTACTTGCGGCAGCTCCTGATGTAGTTATAGATTTGGGCGAGGCTAAAAAGACCATAGCAGAGGATTTTGACGCACTTACAGAACAGACCGGAATACCATTTATACATATTGATGCTACTGTTAAGTCAGCGCCAGAGGCATTCCGCAAGCTTGGGGAACTGGTCGGCAAAGAGGACAGGGCGGAAATTCTTGCAAAATGGTGCGAGGAGTGCTATGCCGATATAGAATCCATGATGGAAAAGGTCGATGCAGACAGCAAACGTAAAACCGTGGTGTATTGCCTTGGAGATAAGGGACTCAATGTTTTAGCCGAAGGCTCTTTTCATGCTGAAACAATCAACATGATGGCAGAGAATGTGGCTGAACTTGCAGATGTAGTATCATCAGGTATGGGTAACGAGATAGATATGGAGCAGCTTATTCTCTGGGATCCTGATGTTATAATCTTTGCTAATGACAGCATTTACGGAGATTTAAAAAACGGTACCGCTGATATGGGCGTTTGGGGTGAGCTTAGAGCAGTTAAAAACGGGGACTTCTACGAGGCACCCTACGGCCCTTACGGCTGGCTTGCATCTCCACCTTCTGTACAAAGGTACCTCGGTATGCTGTGGCTTGGACAGCTGCTGTACCCTGAGTATGCAGAATATGACCTGAAAGAAGAGGTCAGCGAATATTATAAGCTTTTCTATGATTATGACATGACCGACGAGGCCTATGCAGAATTAACTCAGTTTGCATTTTAATAAGAAGAAAAACAGGTTATTTTCAGAAATGTTAATGACCTGTTTCCTATATTTGTTAAAAATCTGTGTTATTATTTTCATTTCACTTGAAAAATAAAATCATTGGTGTAAAATATAAAAGAATATTAAATTATGGAGCTTTTCCTGCCATTGGATATTCAAAAATCCGAGATAAATCTTTTTCATTAGACAGGCCATTCATTAAAATAACCACGGTGACTGTTTTGAAAACTGTGAAGCATAAATCAAAATTAGCAATAATGACGAAAAAACGAATTAAAAGAAAAATATTATTGATAAAAATGACAATACATGATATGCTCCACATAAGGACAGAATGTATTGAAGTCCCGATTTATGGAAGATTAAAAATAAGTTTTAATTAAAATCGGAAATAAAGGAGTCTTTTCTATGCACAACATGTTTGATACAGATGTTCAGCTGCTGAAGAATAAAGTTTTGTCTGCCGTTGCAAGACATGCTTTTGAAGATAAGCTGGACCCTATGAGCGTAATGGGAATAAGCAGGGAAATAATCCCGGACGGTTCAGAACCCTCAATGCGCTGTTGTATATATAAGGAAAGAGCTATCCTTGACGAGCGGGTAAAACTTGCAATGGGCGGTGACCCTCAAAAAACTGCTGTTGTACAGGTCCTCCCCATAGCCTGCGACGAGTGCCCTGTTGACGGTATGGTTGTTACAAATAACTGCCGTGGCTGTATTGCTCACCGCTGCATAAATGCCTGCCCCAGAGATGCAATATCCTTTGGACCTGATAGAAAAGCACATATAGATAAAAGCCTTTGCATAAATTGCGGCAAGTGCCGTGATGCCTGCTCATACAGCGCAATAATAAAAAGAACAAGACCTTGCATAAACGCCTGCAAAGCAAATGCTCTCAGCACCGACCCCAAAACTTCTAAGGCTGTTATCAGTGAAAACAAGTGCATAAGCTGCGGACAGTGCGTATATCAGTGCCCATTCGGAGCCATTGTGGACAAGAGCTTTATTACAACTGTTATCCGTATGCTAAAGGAAAGTGAAAATAACACAAAATATCATGTATACGCAGTAGTAGCTCCGTCTATAGCGAGCCAGTATGACAGCGTTCCCGGTATGAGTACTGAGAAAGCAGTATCAGGTATTAAGGAACTGGGCTTCCACTCTGTTATAGAGGCTGCATGGGGCGGTGATATGGTAGCATATATGGAGGCTATGGAGCTTGTAGAAAAGGGCTTCCTTACCTCATCCTGCTGCCCTGCATTTTATAACTATATACATAAAAACTATCCCACAATAGTTCCCGATATTAGCTCCAACCCCAGCCCTATGGCTCAGATGGGCAAGGTTTTACAGCAGATGGACCCCGGATGCAAGGTTGTATTCATAGGACCATGTATAGCTAAAAAGGACGAACAGCAGAGAAGAGCTGCAAATGTAGATGCAGTTCTCACCTTTGAGGAACTTCAGGCTCTCTTTGATGCCAAAGAAATTGATATTTCCAGACTTCCCGCTACTCCTCTTGATAACGCAAGCTACTTTGGCAGAATCTTTGCCAGAAGCGGCGGACTTGTGGAGGCAGTTGCTGAAGCTCTTAAGGAGCGTGGAATTCCGGAAGATCAGTTTAAGGCCGATCCTATTGTATGTAATGGTCTTGCTGAGTGCGATAAAGCTCTGTTTATGAGAAAGGTCGGCAAGCTTCAGAATAACTTCATTGAAGGTATGTGCTGTACAGGCGGCTGTATCGGTGGCCCCGGCTGCATTAACCACAATCCAAAAGACGCAATGGAAGTCACAAAGTACGGAAAAACTGCCGTGGAGCAGAGTATAAAGAGTGCCATTTCTGTTCTGGACGGCTTTGGAGAGGAGCAGTAAAAAATGAAGGTACAGGTTTGCATCGGAAGTTCATGTCATCAGCGTGGCAGCTACAAGGTGTTAAAGCGGCTTAAAGAACTGGTGGAAGAAAACGGCCTTACGGACAAGGTAACTGTTTGCAGTGCCTTCTGCTTAGGTCATTGTGAGGACGGTGTGAGCGTTGCCATTGATGATGCAGTTATTACAGGTATCGGAGAGGGCAATACCGAAGAGCTTTTCAGACAGTATATTCTGGAACAGCTTTAACTGAAAATTGCGGCTGCAGGGACTTTGTCCTTTGCAGCCGCAGTGTCTATTGAGGGAATTTTTAATTTTATTTTAACGGGGATTAGGTTATGAGTATACTGCAATTTAAAAAAGTAAACTGTAAAGACTGCTACAAATGCGTGCGTTACTGCCCGGTTAAATCCATCAGGGTAAAAGACCATGTGGCATCTATAATAGAGAGCGAATGTATACTCTGCGGTACTTGCACCATAGTCTGTCCTCAGCACGCAAAAGAGGATATAAGCGATGTGCCGGCTGTGAAAGAGCTGATAAAGGCAGGAAAACAGGTTATAGCCACAGTGGCACCAAGCTTTGCGGCCTATTTCAATATGGACTTTGAAAGCTTTAAACTTATCCTGAAACAGCTTGGCTTTGCAGCTGCTTTTGAAACTGCAGAGGGCGCATTTCTTGTAAAATCTGAATTTGAAAGACTGGCAGCTGAAAACGGCGGCACATGGATTTCGTCCTGCTGCCCCTCGGTTAATTCTTATATCAGGAAATATAAGCCTAAGGCATTGGAATTCCTTACTCCTGTTTTAACCCCTATGCAGGCACACGCAAAGCTTTTAAAGAGCCGTTACCCTGAGGCCGAATTTGTATTCATAGGTCCGTGCATTGCTAAAAAAGGCGAAGCGGCTGAAAATGACAGCAATGTTAAATCGGTTCTCCTGTTTGAAGAATTAGAGAATTGGATTGAGCAGGCGGGAATAGAAGTACCAACCGGTATTGAAAATAACCAGAGTGATGCAAAACTCAGCAGACTTTTCCCCTCAAAGGGCGGAGTTTTAAGCACTATGGAAAAGTGCCCTGAGATGGATTATCTATCGGTTGACGGCTTTGAAAATGTAGCTCAAACAATAGATGATATTATAGATGGAAAACTTGAAAACTGCTTTGTAGAAATGAACTTCTGTTCAGGCGGCTGTATCGGCGGCCCGTCTTTCCAACGCAAAAAATTAGGCTGTGCCGTCAGTGAACTTAGAGTTAGAAAGGCGGCAGGTACAGAAGAACATTCTCTGGACTTTGCTGTTTCTGATGCCCCGGATATAATGACAAAGTATACGCCAAAGAGAATTTTACATCTCAAACCCGGTAATGACCAGATAGAGGCTGTACTGCGCCAGATGGATAAACATTCTCCCGAGGATGAGCTTAACTGCGGCATGTGCGGATATTCTACATGCAGAGAAAAGGCGGAAGCTGTTTTACAGGGCAAAGCAGAGAAATCAATGTGTTTGCCGTATATAAGAAAGAAAGCGGAGAGTTATGCCGACAGAGTTATTGACAGTATGCCCAGTGCTGTACTGAGTGTAGATATGTCTCTTAAAATTAAGCAGATAAATCCTGCGGCTTGTGCAATTTTCGGCATGGAACAGCAAAATCTGATCGGTGAGCCTGTGCGCAGCATTTTAGATGAAAACGCTTTTATTGAAGCGCTGGCTTCCGGTGAGGAGTACATGAAAATCAATACATATCTGCCGGATTACGATGTGTATTTGAATGAAACCATTAGCCCTGACAAAAAAGCGGAGCTTATAATCTGCATTTTGCAGGACGTGACAGAAGAGAAAATTTCAAAGCGGAAAGCTCTCCAGAAAAAACAGCATGCAGCCATGATAGCCGATAAAATTATAGATGATCAGCTGCGCATGGTTCACGAAATTGCTTCGCTGCTTGGTGAGACTGCTGCTGAAACAAAAATCGCTATAAGTGACCTGAAAAACACGGTTATGATGGATAACGAGGATAAATAAGCCATGAGAGAGGAACTGTTTTTAGATAGTGCTTTAATATCCAGAAACCATGACGGTGAGACTTTATGTGGCGATTTTTCCAAAATGTTCGGTACGGACAGTGAGCCTGTGTTTGTCCTGTCTGACGGAATGGGCAGCGGTGTTAAGGCAAATATTCTTGCGACTTTAACCTGTACTATTTTAGGAAGATTACTGGAGCATGGAATACCTCTTACAGAGTGCGTTGACACAATAGCCGCAACCTTGCCTGTGTGTCGTGAACGGCACATGGCATATGCAACATTTACTGCTATGCAGATAAGCGGAGACAGAGCTTTTTTAGTTGAGTATGATAATCCACCTGCTGTCTTAATTCGCAAAGATAATGTTTTAAAAACGTCCTGTCATGTTCGGTTCGTAGGTGACAAGGAAATCCATGAGCGTCAGATTGATATAATGCCGGGAGATGTGCTTGTACTTATGAGCGACGGTGTTACACACTCGGGAATAGGCCGCACCAATGATGACGGTTGGACAACAGCGGAGGCAGGTCAATTTCTCATTGAAAATGGCGCATCTGAAAATTGTGCCGCTGTTACAGCTGCCATTTTGGATAAAAAATGCTCAGAGCTTTCAAAGAACGCCTTGGATGATGACAGAACAATAGCGGTAATGCGGTTTTGTCAGCGCAACACTGTTAACCTTTTGATGGGCCCGCCTGAAAATCCCAGGGATGACGAGCGAATGTTAAATCTGTTTTTTGCTAAAAAAGGCCAGCACGTTGTCTGCGGCGGCAGTACAGGCAGCATGGTTTCCAGATACCTTGATAAACCCATAGAACTTATTGAAGGCTCGGGCAGCGAGCGGGTTCCGGATATGGGAAAGCTTGACGGTGTAGACCTGCTGACGGAGGGAATAATAACACTAAGAGCTGCACTGGAATTGCGGGATAGAATAAAAAAGAAACCGGAGTTGGTTTTAGAAATCAGAGAGAGTCCGGAGGAACTGCTATATAAAAAGCTTTTTCTGGAAAGCTCTAACGTGAACATCTTCTTCGGTACAGCGGCAAATATCGCCCATGAAGATATTGGAATAAGCTTTGAGAAAAAACTTGAGGCTATAAAAAATCTTCAAATCGAGCTTGAAGCTGCGGGGAAAATAGTAAAAAAAGAATACTTTTAACAAAAAAATAAACCGTACAAAATGTACGGTTTATTTTTTAGTGCCCTGAGGGCTTCAGCTCAATTAAATCTTTTTCTTTTGTAAGGTCTGCACGGCACAAATCTGCAAACAGTATCAGCAAAAGTACCGCAGCACCCCACACTGCCTTTGAACCAATTAAATTACACAGCACGGTAGATGCCGTTGCGCCTGCAATAAAACTTAAAAGCATGTAGATATGGCTAAAAAAGCGACGCTTATGCGCTGTTTCTTCCCGATGCTTGAGACACTTTGTGAGATATATTCCGGCTTGACGGATATGATTTGTACAGAAAGTGGTTGCCATCGGTATATGTTCAGCTTGGCGAAAAGTATTATACTGCATAGAGCAGATAAAGTTTACCGTTATGTGGGTTATCTGATAAGGCCAGCTGTCCGGAATAAAGCCCAAAATTATTACCACTACTGCTTCTATACCAACAAGTATTGTGTCCCAGCGGAGAAAGTGAAAACGCTTTAAAGGGGAGGGGAGAAGCTCTGAAATAATTGTACCGCCTAAATAGGCGCTCATTGGTATAAGGTAATAGAGTGCCTTGCTCCACATACCACTGCCAATGGCAATGGCAAGTAAAACCATGTTAGCTGTTTGAGCGTTGCAGAAAACACCGTCTCTCATTTTGAGTGTGAAAGCGCCAAGGTAGCCGCCAACGGCCATTAGTACAAAAAAGACCCAGCGCTTTTCACATTCAAGTATTGGTGATTCTGTTTCTGCGTTACTATTCATGCTTCTACCTGTGATGAAGGCTTATCCATACCCTTTAGTGCCTTTCTAAATTCAAATATAAAGAGTATAGATGTAAACAGTACAGCCAGAACGTCAGCTATGGGTTCAGCCATATAGACGGCTTTTGTCTTGTCGGCCATGAGGGCAGGCATGATATAAATCAGAGGTACAAGCAGTACAAATTTTCTGACCACGGCAACTATGATTGAGGCTTTGGCATTTCCCAGAGAAATAAATGTCATCTGGCATGCCATCTGAATACCGAACAGACCCATGCCGAAGTAGTACAGTCTCAGCGCATTGGCTGCAAATGACACCAGAGCGGGACTATCATTAAACATGAGAACGAACATCTCCGGGAAAATCATTACAAGACACCACAAAATAGCAGTGTATGAAAGACTGACGGCAAGCAGAATAAAGAAAGTCTTTTTAACTCTTTCTTTATTTCCAGCTCCATAGTTGTAGCTTGAAATAGGTTGTGCACCCTGAGCTACGCCCTGAACAGGGAGAGCTGCAAACTGGGTAACACTTGTTAAAATAGTCATTGCGCCGACTGCAAGGTCACCGCCGTAGCGCTGAAGAGATGCGTTAAAGCAAACGGAAATGATGCTCTCACTGGCCTGCATTATAAAAGGAGCAAGACCTAAAGCTATACAGGGCAGAATAAATTTAGTGCTGAGAGTCAGGTTGCCTTTTTGCAGTCTCAGACTTGTTTTCTTACCTGAGAGGAAAATCAGCACCCAAATGCAGGATACACCCTGAGAGAGTACGGTGGCTAAAGCAGCACCACGGACGCCCATCTTAAATACAAAAATGAAAATCGGGTCTAAAACAATGTTCAGTATTGCACCGATTAAAACCGTGAGCATACTGGTTTTAGTGAAGCCCTGGGCTGTAATAAAGGCGTTCATGCCCAATGTTATCTGAACAAATATGGTGCCTACGGCGTAGATGTTCAAATATGCGGTAGCATAGCCGATGGTTTCAGGGCTTGCGCCGAAGGACATAAGCAGAGGCTTACCGAAAATTAGCAGCACCACAGTCAAAACAACGGACACAATCACCTGCAAAGCAAGGCAGGAACCCAAAGTTTTCTCTGCTGAGTCCTTATCCCCCTGACCCATAAATATGGAAGCTCTGGGAGCACCGCCGGCGCTTGCAAGGGCTGCGAATGCGGAGACTATCATTATGATAGGCAGACATACGCCAACACCTGTAAGAGCAATGTCACCGTTTCCGGGCATGTGGCCTATATAAATTCGGTCCACAATGTTGTAGAGCATGTTCACAATCTGAGCCGCAACAGTAGGTATTGCCAGCTTGAAAAGCAGTCTGCCAACCGGCTCAGTGCCGAGAAATTCTCTATCGTTTGTCACAATATCACGTCTTTCTATATTTTTCCTTATCTTGCTATGTTAACATTAAATTGTGATCATGTCTACTACAATATGTGAAATTATTTTTTATTTACCTGTGCCAAGTTTCATAGCTTTTGTAATAAAGCTTATCTGGGAAATGCCGGCGAGCACAAGCACCAGAATTACAGGGAAAATACCTGTATCAAAAACGATATGAGCAAAAAGTGCTACGCACCAGAGAATAATGCAGCTTTTTGAGGTAATGCGGAAAGAATAGTAAGCAGCTTCACCGATCTGCCTTTTCTCGGCTTCGTCGCAGCTTTCGTACCACTTCTTTTCAAACTTCGTGTCGTAGACACTGCCCTGCTTTTCAGGGTTCATGCGACGTGTAAGATCAACAGTTTTCTGCTGAATTACGGAAATCAAAAGTTCAACCACAATGAAACTAAAAAATGCCAGTAATGAACCTCTAAGACCGCAGTTTACTATCAGCATACAGCTTATACCGAAAAAGCCCACGATCATAGCAATGCTGATTAAAAGCATGGTGCGAGTAAGGCTTTTATCAATGCTTTCCGGAATTTCTTCGCTTTCTCCGTCCCAGACACCTGCAAGCTTTAAAGCTTTTCTATAAATAATATATGCAGGAAGAACAAATACGACAAAGCTTATTATGGATATATACGGGGTAATTATCCGCAAAAATTCATACAGGTAGTTGGAAATTGCATCTCTCATATTACTCTCACCAAGTGCAACAGAGTAATATCCGCAGAAACCACCTATGATTGCAGAGACGAGAAGTATAAGTAAAAATTTAGGAATTGCTTTCTTGTTGTCCTTTTTGATATTTTCATTATTTTTATCCATTTTATTCATCCTCCGCATAGGTGAAAATTTCTTCCACGGTAACACCGCAGATTTTTGAAAGCTTCAGAGCCAGGGTTACTGACGGGGAGTAATCCCCACGCTCTATCTGACTTATGGTTTGTCTGGAAACTCCGGCGAGAGAACCGAGCTGCTGCTGGTTTATGCCAAGCCTTGCACGATGCTCCTTCAAATTGTTGTTCAGTGGCATGACGACCTCCTTAATGTAAACTAAACTTTGCAAAGTGACAACTATCGTTGTCAAACACATAATAACATTGACAACGATAGTTGTCAACTTCAAATGCAAAAAAATTTCTCAGTTTATCTGGAATGAGACTTTATCGTAGACAAAATATTGCCGTTATGCTATAATAATAAAAAAAGAAAATGAGGTGTTATAATGCTTAACGAAAAAGTTGCCGCACTTATAAACGATCAGGTAAACAAGGAGCTTTATTCTTCATATTTATATCTGGATTTCTCAATATATTACGAGGAAGAGGGACTTGATGGATTCGCAAACTGGTACAAGGTTCAGGCTCAGGAAGAGCGTGACCACGCTATGCTGATGCTTCGTTTCCTCCAGAATAATGGCGAAAAGCCCGTTCTTGAGGCAGTTGCAAAACCTGATAAGGAATTAAACGATAGACTGAGAGTTCTGGAGTACGGTCTGGAGCACGAGAGATATGTTACAAGCCTTATAAATAATATTTATGATGCTGCATATACCGCCAGAGATTTCCGTACCATGCAGTTCCTTGACTGGTTCGTTAAGGAGCAGGGCGAGGAAGAGAAAAATGCTGAGGACCTGATAAAGAAAATGCGCCTCTTCGGAGACGATGCAAAGGGTCTCTATATGCTCAATTCTGAGCTTGCTGCCAGAGTTTACAATGCACCCTCTCTGGTTCTCGACTGATTTGCATACCTGTAAATAAAAATACGGTTTCCGAAAGGAAACCGTATTTTTTTACTGTATTCTTTATTTAAAGGTATGGTCGCATATCAATAACAAGCTTCTGCTCAAGCTCGCACAGTCTTTTTGTAATATCCTTGGAACGCTCGTCTGCGGCTTTGTATTTATTGAGGTAAGAGTTAAGATTTTTTATACCCATGTTGCAGCCGTCAGTGAGTAGGTCGGCTATGCCCTTGTCTGAATCGTCCATAGCCAAAGACATATTTGTTTTAATCTTTGACATCTTTTGCAGCATAGGGCTTGGCTCCATTTCCTTCTGACCGTACTCATTTAAAAGTCCGCTGAGTTCGTTACCAAGCTTTACATGAGCGCTGCGGCAGCTGTTAAGAGCGATTTTAAACTGATCTGCGCATACATTGTCATAGACCTGATCAATGGCGGAAACGCCCATTTTAATGCCGAAACCGCACTGGCGCATAAGTCTTATTGTGTCTTGCTCTATCATAAATGTCCCTCCATTTTAGTATTATACATAAAGTATACCCAAATTATGGCGAGAACATTAAAAATAAAAATACAGAGAGGCCGAGGATAACGGTCTCTCTGCTAAAAAAGGAGAAAAATGAAAAAGAATCAAACTTTTGCTTTGACTATATAATACCCATAAAATGTTTCAAATTTAACACAAGAAATGTTTCATAAATGTAAAATGTTTAAAATATGAGTTGAAAAAGAGAGTAATTTATTGTATAAAAAACCTAAATTAACCAAGTCAATTCATATCTCAGAAATAAAATTAAATTGAAGATACAGAGTTTATGTAATATAATAAGGTTAACAGAATTTTGGCATTGCCAAGCTATATCAGTGATGCTTTTTCAATACAGAGTAAAATTTTTTATAATAAATAAAGGAGAAAATTCATGGGACTTATTAAAGCTGCTGTATCTGCTGTAAGTGGTGTTTTCAGTGACCAGTGGCTGGAGTTTTTCAGCTGTGATGCTATGGATGCAGACACTCTTGTTGTAAGAGGTACAAAGATAACTTCACGGCGTTCTTCCAACCGTAAGGGTAGTGACAATGTGATTTCAGACGGTTCAGGCATTGCCGTTGCCGACGGTCAGTGTATGCTGATAGTTGAGCAGGGGCAGGTTATTGAATTCTGCGCAGAACCCGGACAGTATACCTACAACAGCTCCACAGAACCCAGTATATTTACCGGGGGCTTAGGGGACAGCATAGAGCTTAGCCTTAGAAATATAGGCAGACGCTTTGCCCACGGTGGAGATGCAGGTCACGATCAGCGTGTCTACTATATAAATACAAAGGAAATAATGGACAATAAGTTCGGCACTGCAAATCCTTTTATGTTCAGGGTTGTTGACAGCCGTATTGGCCTTGATAAAGATGTTTCCATTCGCTGCAACGGTATTTACTCATATAAGATAACAAACCCCGTAGCTTTCTACACGGAAGTGTGCGGAAATGTAAGCGACAGGTTCGAGAGAAGCGATATAGATGCTCAGTTAAAGACAGAGTTTATCTCAGCTCTTCAGCCTGCATTTGCAAAACTCTCCGCCCTTGAACTCCGCCCAAGCCAGATTCCGGCTCATGCTGCTGAACTGGAGCAGGCAATGAACGAAACTCTCACAAATAAGTGGGGAGAGAAACGTGGTATTTCTGTTGTATCTGTTGCATTAAATCCCATTACACTCAAAGATGAGGATATGAAGAAAATACAGCAGTTCCAGGACAGCGCTATTCTCCGTGACCCCTCTATGGCAGCGGCTACCATTGTTGAGGCTCAGACTGAGGCTATGAAAGCTGCCGCTTCAAACAAGGTAGGAGCAGCACTGGGATTTATGGGAATGAATATGGCTACTCAGGCAGGAGGTCTTAATGCTCAGACTCTCTATCAGATGGGTCAGCAAAGTCAGGTGACTCAGCAAAGCCCCACCGGCGGCTGGACATGCTCATGCGGCTGTCAGAATACGGGTAACTTCTGCTCCAACTGCGGAAGCCCCAAGCCTCAGGCCGACGGCTGGACCTGTTCATGCGGCGCACATAATACAGGCAACTTCTGCACCAACTGCGGAAGCCCCAAACCTAAAGTCACCGCAGCACGTTTTTGCAGTAACTGCGGCTGGAAGCCGGAGGACAGCAACAACCCGCCTAAATTCTGTCCCCGGTGCGGTTCACAATTTAAGTGAGATTTCTTTCCCCTGCAATGAGATTTTAAGCTTTGCGGGGGAATTTTCACTTGCTGAATTATTTTAGGGTAGTTAATAGGAATACAAATAAAATATAATTCAGAAGGAAGGGACTGTCAGTATATGAAAAAGATAATTGCAACAAGTGCATTGCTAATTTATTCACTGCTAATGACTGCGTGCAATTCTATGCCTCAATCAACATCAACACAGGACAAAGAAGAAAAGTTTGCAAGTATTGAAAAGAGCAATATAGAAGCAAGCAAAAAAGAAGAGAATAAGGATACCGTCGTAGATGAAAACAGACAAACAAAGACTGATAAACGAGAGCGGAATGTTGAAACGCAAAAATTAAATAAATTCAGTTCAATAGAAGTTGACGTACTGGCAGCCGATATAAATGTCGTTTCCGGTGAAGACTGGTCTATTTCTTACAATTTATCTGAAAAAGAGCCTGTGCAGCGCTTCGGCGTAGAGAACGACACACTGCATCTGGAAACAAAATTCGATGAAACAAAACGCTTTGATAATACTGAAAATTGGTTTATAAGCATTACAATTCCGGAAAATACCACATTGACGGAATTGGAGCTTGAAACAATATCCGGAAATGTAAAAATTCAGAATTTTTCCTGCGGTGAGGCTTCAATTTCTTCAACCTCAGGAGATGTGCAGGCAGAGAATATAACTGCAATGGAAATGGATATGAATTCCGTTTCAGGAGATGTTATTGCAAAAAATATAACTTCTGTTAAAATGGATGCAGAAACGGTATCCGGAAATATTAGCGCAGAGGGTGCATTCGGGGAACTGGAGAGCTCAACAATTTCAGGATATACAAAAGTTTCAGGCTCAATTTCTGCCGAAAGTGAGCTTGAAAGCACATCAGGGGATATTACTCTTTCGATAAGCAATTCCGCTTCTATCTTCGCAAACAGCGTTGGTACTATCACATTTAACGGTGAAAAGGCAGGAAGTCCTCTCAAGCATAATAACGGAATTATGATAACAATAAGCTCGGTTTCAGGGGATATCACAGTTAAAACTGCCTGAAATTCAATACAAAATCAGCATACAGGAAGGAAAGAATATGGCAAACATCATAGAAATTCAAAGCCTTGAGCAGCCCGAGGTGGATATATACACCCGATTGACCGAGGCACAGCTGCGCAGCAGACAGGAACCGGAAAAGGGTATGTTTATTGCAGAAAGTCCCAAGGTAATTGAATGTGCGCTGAATGGGGGATGCGAGCCGAACTCTTTCCTGATGGAGAGAAAGCATATAGAGGGAAAGGCGAAAGACTTGCTCACTAAATGCGGTGATGTACCTGTTTATACTGCGGACAGAGAAGTTTTGGAAGCATTGACAGGTTTTGCATTAACCCGTGGAATCCTCTGCGCAATGCACAGACCACAGCAGCCAGACGTTGAAGAGATTTGCGCAAATGCCAAGCGAGTGGCTGTTCTTGAAAATATAGTTGACCCAACAAATGTGGGAGCAATTTTCCGCTCTGCGGCGGCTCTGCATATGGACGCAGTTCTGGTGACACCAAGCTGCTGTGACCCGTTGCACCGCCGTGCAGTTCGGGTGAGTATGGGAACAGTGTTCCAAATTCCTTGGACGAGAATAGGGGAGACTGCCGCTCAGTGGCCAAAGCAGGGCTTGGAGCGTTTGCACAATATAGGCTTTAAGACTGCGGCAATGGCACTGACTGACAATTCTGTATCTATCGACGATCCCAGGCTTTTAGCAGAGGAACGACTTGCCCTTATACTTGGAACAGAGGGAGACGGTCTTGCAGAAACTACGATTGCAGACTGCGATTATACAGTGAAAATCCCTATGTCTCATGGTGTAGACTCTTTAAATGTGGCGGCTGCAAGTGCAGTGGCTTTCTGGCAGCTCAGACGATGCTGATTAAAAAAATGTATACAAAAACTCCGTGTCACTGTGAGACACGGAGTTTTCGTTTTTTGTGTATAGAAGTGGGAGGAGTGTAAGTAAAGTAGGTTTATATTCCCCTTATATTACAAAATGCAGTACCTGATAAGCAATCAAAGCTGCAAGATAGGCTGTACCCATCTGGAAACCGATTGCCTGCCAGAAAAGCTTTTTGGAACCGAGTTCTTTACGGATTGCACCCATAGTTGCAAAGCATGGGCAGGAAAGAACAAAGAACAGGAGAAATGAAATGGCAGCAGCAGGAGGCAGAATTGCAGCCATTGCGCCGTTGATAGCATCTTCGCCGAAGATAACGCCCATAGTGGCCAGCAGGTTATCTTTTGCAACATAACCGGTAATCATTGCTGCGATAAGCTGCCATGAACCAAAGCCAAGAGGAACAAAAATTGGGCTGAGCAGACGGCCAATGTCAGCAAGCATACTATCTTCAATGTCAACGTGCTGAAGAGAGAAGCTGAAGTATTTCAGAAACCAGATGACGATAGTAGTTAAAACTATAATTGTACCGGCCTTACGGAACAGTGCAACGGATTTCTCCCAGACAAAGTGCCAGATATTTTTCAGGCGAGGCAGTTTGTACTCGGGAAGCTCCATAACGAAGGGAGCAGGCTTACCTTTGAGCAGGGTGTGCTTAAGGAAGATACCGCCGACTATTACGAAAAGAATGGAAACCAGATATACAAGCGGAGCTGCAAATGCGTTATCTGTTATAAGGCTTACAACCAGAATAACAGTAGGCATCATTGTAGCGCAGGGAATGAAAGGTGTAAGGAAAATGGTCATGCGTCTGTCATTTTCGTCCTCGATTGTACGGGTGGCTGCAACGGCCTGAACAGTACAACCTGTACCTAGCAACATAGGAATAAAGGATTTACCGGAAAGACCGAAACGTCTGAAAACTCTGTCCATGATAAATGTAACACGTGCCATGTATCCACATTCTTCAAGAATTGCAAGGAATACGAAGAGGGTCATCAGATAAGGAATGAAGGCAACCATGATGCCAACACCGAAGATGACACCGTCGCAGACAAGGGAAACAAGCCATGCGGAAACGCCCCATCCGGTCAGCAGGTCCTGAGTCCAGAAAAGAATGTCAAATACCCAACCGAAGGTAATACCGACAAGTTTCTTATTGGGACCGTTAGGGTTAAGACAGACCCAGTAAATGCCGTAGATGATAAGGAAGAAGATGGGAAGTCCCAGCCATTTGTTGGTGAGGACACGGTCGATTTTATCAGACAGTGAAAGCTTTTCTTTACGACGCTGCAGAATGACAGAGCCCATAATGGACTTAATCCAGCTGTAACGCTGCTCGGTTATTATGCTGTCGATTTCATCATCGTAGGTCTTTTCAAGCTCCTGTCTCAGAGTGTTGGCCTGCTTTATAATTTCTTCGGTGAATTCCTTGCAGATTTCAGAATCGCCGGAAAGTAATTTAACAGCATAGAAATCGGTATTTTTAAGCCCAGACTTTTTGGCTGCAACAGCATCTTTAAGTTCTAAAACTGCTTTGGCCACATCTGCTTTATAGCTGAAGTTGCCGTTGGGAGCCTTGGGATTTGCTAAAAGCTGCTTAACAGCTTTTTTAAGCTCCGGTACACCGGTTTTGTTTATTGCGGAGATTTCGCATACAGGGCAGCCAAGCTCTCTTGAAAGTACTTCGGATGAGAGCTGCTCACCCTTGCTTTTGACTACGTCCATCATGTTAAGTGCTACTATTACAGGAATACCTAATTCGATGATCTGTGTAGTAAGATATAGGTTACGCTCAAGGTTTGAAGCGTCAACGATGTTAATGACAACGTCGGGCTTTTCGTTCAGTATGTAGTCACGGCTGATAATCTCTTCGTTGGAATAGGGGGAAAGAGAATATATACCGGGCAAGTCCATTACGCTGACAGACTCACCATCAATTTTGGTTCTGCCTTCTTTTTTTTCAACGGTTACGCCAGGCCAGTTTCCAACAAAGGCAGTACTACCGGTCAATGTATTGAACAAAGTACTTTTACCGCTGTTGGGGTTACCTGCGAGTGCAATGTGCTTCATATATCAAATCTCCTTGATTTCAATTTTACTTGCATCATCTTTACGGATACTCAGATTGTATCCACGTATTTCAATTTCGACAGGGTCTCCCAGAGGTGCAATCTTTATAATTTTTACAACTGTTCCTTTTGTTATCCCCATGTCCATAAAGCGCTGTTTAAGTGCGCCGTCAGTATGATTCTTTACGATTGCGGCTGATTGCCCGACTTCTAAGTCTCTAAGTGTCATCGGCTCACCTCCTTAAATATAAATCCTTTTTGCCAGTTCGTGGCTGAGAGCGACTGAAACACCTTTGATTTTAACAATTACGTTCTCGTTTACCTTATTAACGACAAAAATCCTTTCTCCTACAACAAAGCCGATATTCTCCAGATGTTTTCTTATCTTGTCGCTGCCGGCAATTCGGGATATTAAAACATCGCAACCGTCTTCTGCAAAATACAAGGGCATACTCAATTACCTCCATCTTTTCTCCAATTTTCAGCTATGAGTTAAATAAAGCTAATTTTAGTTAGAGTAGACTAACCGACAGAAGAAAAAAATTTCTTCTGAGTAAAAAGAAGAATTTTTAAACGACCAATCATAGGATGTCTACAAAATAGCATAACTCTTTTTCGATGTCAAGAATTTTTTTGAAAAAATTTATTTTTCTTTTGGACGATAATTTTTCGGCCTTATTGATAACAAGGGAAAATAAAAAGCTCTGAGCATGTACACTCAGAGCTTTTTTGTCATATGTTTAAATTTCTAAGATTTTTGTAACAGCAGCTGCTGCCTGCTCAGGCTGACGATTAAAAACGGCTTTGTACAGTGTTTCGTGCAGACTGTCAATTTCCTCCGAACTGAGAGATGATTCTTTGTTTCGCTCGGCAATTTGACTTTCCAGATAACCGGCAATGGATTCATACATATCAGTTAAAATTGTGTTATGACATGCTTTTGCAATGGCTATGTGAAAATCCAGATCGGCTTTTGTATTTTCTCTGTCATCAGCCGGGAGGGCTTTACGGTTTTGCAAAGCGGTCTTAATATATGAAATATCCTCATCATTACGGCGCAAAGCTGCAAGATGGGCAATAGTTACTTCAAGACAGTTTCTTGCTTCTTTGATGTCTTTCAGTGATACAGTTTGGCATTTTTGCTCCATGTTGGCATGAAAACGGTCAGAGGAAATGACGTATGTTCCGTCACCCTGCTTTACAGACAGCATACCTGCCCAGGTTAGAGACTGTATTGCTTCACGAACCGTGTTGCGGCTGACTTCAAATAAGTCCATCAATTCCGGTTCAGTGGGAATTTTTTCACCTACGGTATATTTTCCGGATGAGATCATCTCTTCAAGCTGATCTGAAACCTGCTTTGCAAGAGATTCCTTCTTAAGAATTTTAGCTGCCACAGTTGTACTCATTCCTTTCTCAGATACGGGCGGTAGTGTGTATCACAGATATTTTGTACTTGCTTAAAAATATAGTGAAATTACATTGATCACAGAAAAAAAGACCTAATAACTTTAAAATATATCTTACGTCTTTAGAAAAGAATTGTCAAGCAACATCATAAACAGAACTAATTGCAAAGAAAGCTATGCACGATAAGTGAGAAATAATTAACGCATGTTTCAGACTCAAATGTGAAGCTTTTTAGAATATATCTCATAAAAAAGTAAAAATACTAAGCTTTTAAATCTAACTTTTTTCCGGACTAAAGCTGATAGCCGGAAATTTTTAATTAGAAAAAATTACTCTTTTGCCATTTTATCAGCCAGAAATTTAGCCTTTAATTTTTCAAAGGATTCATCACTAACAGCGTGTTCCATGCGGCAGGCATCTTCATGGGCGGTTTGCGGTGTAACTCCAAGCTCAATTAAACAGTCTGAGAAAAAATGGTATTTGTCGTAGGTCTTTTCTGCGATTTCTTTTCCTGCTTCTGTCATGTGAAGTCCATTTGCGTCTGATAAAAGATAGCCCTCGGCAGAGAGCAGAGAAACAGCACGGCTTACGCTGGGCTTGGAGTATTTTAAATAGTGTGCAACATCAATAGAATGTACTTCTGCCATTTTTTTTGATAACACATAAATGGCTTTTAAATAGTCCTCTCGAGACGTCATGAATATCTTCAATTTTCGCTGTCCTCCTCTATATATGACATTGAGATTTAAAACGCAAAACATAGGATGATAGTATTTTTATGGTATCGTAAATAAAACTAATTGTCAAGCCATTCATAATTAGAAGCTCTGCGCACAGAAAATATACTGTCAGATTATGAAAAAATATAAAAATTTTGCTCATGGAAAAGCACTACGAGGGAAAAAGACCTTGAATTTGACCGTAAAAATAAGCTGTACTCAAAATCGGCAAACAAGGTTATACAGTCACATCTGAGTGTTGGTTATACACCTGTAGAAGCGGAGGAAAAATCTGCAACTTTGATATATGTCGAAGAATTTTGGTCTTTTCTCGCAAAAAAGAGTATTATAGATACGAATAAAAGCGCCGAAGTATTCGGATGAATTTCTGAATGCTTCGGCGCTTTTCGATTTTCTGGCGATGATAAGTTCTGAAAACGAAAATGATCATGCAGGCTTTTGCCGGCATTGGCACCTGCCGCTGTATCACCTTCTTATTTTCTGCCCACCAGCATGGTGGAGTTGGGGAGAAACAGAAGTGCCGCTCGTTTCTGGGAGCCGAATACTTCCTGCGCTGTATTGACCAGCCGGACATCCTCATAGCCTTTGTCCCGCAAAGACCGGGCGAAGGCCTCCATGTCCCCGTACATCTGCGGCTTCATGGAATCGTTCAGTGCAAAGACACCGCCTTTTTTCAGGACTCTGAGGCTTTCCAGCAGCAGCTCCTGCTTGTCTGTGCCGCTGATGTTATGGAATACATAGTTGCTGATTACAGCGTCCACGCTTTCGTCCGCAAAGTCCAGCTTCCGGGCGTCGCCGTGGCGGAAGGTACACCGATCTGCCACACCCTCGGAGGCCGCATTCCGTTCGCACAATGTCTGGCTGTAGTTGTAGACGGCGCCCCAGTAGTCGATTCCGATGATTTCGGCCTTCGGCCATGTCAGCGCCCCACGGATCGCAAGGGGGCCGGAGCCGCAGCCCACTTCCAGAAGGGTGCCTTCGCCGTCAAATTCCAAGTAGTGCAATACGGTTCGATGTACCTGATCCATCAGCCCTCCGCCGCCAAAGGCATACTGCTTTCTTACCCATGTGATGAGCAGCAGAAGCCCCAGCAAGCCCACGGCTGCGATTCCGAGAA
>SAMEA104404097__coassemble_119_pt1 | contig 85765 bp, 78 predicted proteins | sample SAMEA104404097__metabat2_high_PE_037 | metagenome-assembled genome bin SAMEA104404097 (sample SAMEA104404097) | Balaenoptera acutorostrata | reverse complement strand
TATTAGTTATTTTAACTAATATTTTTTCTTACATTGTTCAATTTTCAAGGTACTCGTTGCACCACTCTTGCGGTGTGTTGTTTATTCTACCGCATCTTTTTCGTTTTGTCAAGGAATTTTTTCCTTTTTTTAAACTTTTTTTCGATTTGGCTTTCAAAACTTCACACTCTCTTCGGTGCGTTTATAGAGTATAGACCTTTCATCGTCAAAAGTCAACACTTTTTTTCCATTTTTTTAAGTTTTTTTCTGTTTGGTACATATTGTGGTTATCTTTGGTCATAATACCCAATATGTGCTATTACAATGGATTTAAATTCCCCGCTCCGCAGTCTGATGAGATTTCTTTTAAAGATTTAGCTCCTGATATTGAACTTATGAGCAAGATTTTTTCCGGTTGTGGGGATTTCGAGAAACGAAAAATCAATATAGGCCTTGAAGACAATATATACATTAGCATATGTTGGATTGACGGAATAGTTTCCGGCGGAGACGTGGGTGACAACGTCATCCGCCCTCTCAGTCTCTCGCAGAAGGCTGCAAATGCGACAGACGAGAAAAGCTGTATTGAGTTTATTATGGAGGGCTCGGTGTACAGCTGCTCTGTTAAAAAAAGAGACAAGGCTACAGATGTTATTTCCGATCTAACTCATGGCCACTGTGCGCTGATTTTTGAATGCGAGAAGTGCGCACTCACATTTGAAGTGCGTTCTGATAAGACCAGAGGCATTTCGGAACCCACGCTGGAGAAGTCCATTAAAGGCGCCAAGGATTCCTTTATAGAAACGCTACGAGTCAACACAGCTCTGGTGAGACGTCGAATCTGTACCCCAAGGCTGAAGCTTGCCCAGAGCAATATAGGTAGGAAATCTCATACAACTGTTGCCATAATGTTTGTGGAAGGTATTGCAAACCCCGAGCTTGTGGCTGAAACCGCAAGAAGGCTTGATTCTCTGGATATTGACGCTCTGCTTGCTACAGGATCTCTGGAGGAATATATCGTAGACAACCCGCTCTCACCGTTTCCGCAACTTATTCACACCGAGAGACCCGACCGCTTTGCGATGTATCTTATGGACGGCAGAGTTGGGATATTGATTGACGGTCTGCCTGTGGGACTGGTTCTGCCGGTGAATTTTGCTGAGTTTATGAAAGTAACCTCTGATAGTAATATGCACTTTATGATCACAACCAGTTTGAATTTTCTCCGATACCTCGCTCTTATACTGAGCCTGTTTTTACCCGCTCTATATGTGGCGGTTGCAATGTATCATCAGGAGATGATACCCACACGGCTGTTGATTTCTATAATTGAAGCAAAACAAGACGTTCCGTTTTCCACAGCCCTTGAGGTTCTCTGTATGATAGTGGCGTTTGCGCTGTTGCAGGAAGCAGGTTTAAGACTGCCCAATCCTATCGGCGATACAGTCTCTATAATCGGTGCGCTAATTGTGGGACAGTCAGCCGTTGAAGCAAGGGTAGTTTCGCCCATAGCAATTATAGTTGTGGCTGTCTCAGGCATATGCTGTTACACGCTGCCAAGCCAGGACATGGGTTCAGCCGTGCGGCTGTTTCAGTTAGGTCTGCTGATTGCGGCCATAGCAGGTGGACTATTCGGTCTGACCATAGGAGCCTGTCTTATAATTCTGCTTCTTGCGTCAATGGACAGCTTCGGCGTAAACTACACTGCCCCTTTAAGTGACGGAAAACCTTTTGGGCTTATCCGCCTGCTTATAAATTTACCCAAACCTAAGAACAAATTCCGAGACCCCTTGTTGAAAACTCCTGATAAAAGGCGGCAGAAATGAAAAGATTACTCACCCTACTCCTCTGCTTCATACCGGTTTTAAACGGTTGCGGCAATATATATTCAAATTACAGAGAACTTGAGCAGATAAAGGTCATACAGACTATGGGGCTTGACTATATTCCAAGCGGAGTTCAGCTCACGCTCTCCTCAGCCTCCGGCGGAAGCGGCGACGGTAACGCACTTTGTCTCAGCGGTAACGGAAGTTCAATTTCGGAGGCTATGGAGCAGATTCGGAACTATTCCTGCGAAGACGACCTGTTTTTCTCCCATATAAACCAGATTATCATAGGCGAAGATGCAGCAAGGCAAGGTATAGACAAATACCTGAACTTTATCTGTCATTCACCGGAGATAAGAGTTGACACGCCATTGTATGTGGTGAAGGATAAAACCGCAAAAGATACCATGGGAAAAGTGGGAAGCGGAACTAAGGGCGTATCCGAAATTCTGCAAGCTGTTGAGACTAACGAACATGAGCACAACAACAGTAAAATAATTTCCACCGCACAAGTTATCAACAATCTTCAAAAATACGGTGGAGCTTTAGTCTGCGCCCTTGAATACAGCGAAGCTGCCGAAAACGCCAAAGACGTTAAGGAAAACTCTGAAAATCCGGACATGACAGCAGCTTTATCAGGTTACGGAGTATTTAACGGCACGGAGCTGTGCGCATATATAGACAGCGAAAACGCAGTGGGTGTTGATTTACTTTTAAACAGACTTGGAATTTCCGACATTGTAGTTGCAGATAAAAAGGGACGGCCTGTAACTCTTGAAACCACCGGCGGGAAATGCCAAGTGGTTCCCATATGGGGTGATGACGGAGAGCTTTCCGGAATTGATATTTTCGCACAAGTCAGTGCAACCATTCTGGAAATGGTGGAAGATAACTCCATGAGCAAGGAAGAAATTGCAGATTACATGATTTCAAAACTGGAATCTGAAATTTCTTCGAGGGCAGGATATGTTCTCCAGCTGTCCCGAAAATTGCAGACCGACTTTTTAGGTCTTGCAGGTTGCATTGAATTAGATTCTCCGCAAAAATTCCGTGCAATGAAAACAGACTTTATTGATCGGCTGCCCGCTCTGGAGCTGAGAATATCAGTCAGCGGAGAGCTTTGCCATAGAAACGATAAAAGGTGATACATTGAAAAACAATTATCATTTCAACAGAAATCAGCTTTTAGCTCTTGCAAGTCTCATGCTTCTGTCCCCAACCATGCGACTTTTTCCACATGCGGCTGTGGATTATGCACATCAAGCCGCCGCACTCAGTGCCCCTGCCGCCATTCCCGTAATGCTCATTTATGTTTATTTCATAACAGAGCTTATGGATTCAAGGCTTGATGGTGAGGGTCTTGCAGAGATGAGTTTAAGGTATCTGGGCAACAAAGCCGGAAAAATCGCACTTTTTATTATGAGTGCGTGGCTGCTGATATACGGCGGATTTATTTTGAGAGCAGGCGCCGACAGGTTAATCACCACCATTTACCCGTACAGCGGTCCTGCGGTTTTCATAATTGTGATGGGAATTTTAAGCATCATAGCCGCTTTAAGTTCGGCAAGGACAATAGTCCGAGCCGCCAAAATCATTCTTCCCCTTGTTTTCGGTCTTATAATTTTTATACTTTTCTTTTCACTCTTCTCCATTTCAAAAGAAAATCTGCTGCCCATTACAATCGACGATGCCGTGCCTGTTTTAAAAAGCAGTCTTGCCGCCGTTGATGTGCTGACGGCAATAATTTACTTCGTCTGCTTTTCTGCCGCATTCATGCCCAAAAAGGAACATAGCTTCCGTGACTACTCCATTTGGACTTGCTTAATGGTGCTGTTGATTACTGGTCTATGTGTAGCGGTTGTGGGAAACTTCGGTTCTGAGCTTACTGCAAATCTTGCATGGCCCTTTTTCTCACTGGTTCGAAATCTGGTGTTTTTCCATTCTCTGGAGAGAATAGAGGCTTTGGTTGTGTCAATATGGATTTTCCCCGATTTTCTGCTGACATCTATGCTCATGTATTCGGCGCAGCATTGTATTCGCCTCGCATTGGGCGAAACCTGTCCCGCCTATAAAGGAGAAAAACTGTTCTCAATGGAGAGAAAACGCTGGGTTATTCCTCTGTGTGGATTATTAACAATAATATGTGGAATATTCCTTGCTCCAAGTCCCATACAACTGGACTACTGGTCAACACGGATAATTCCGGTTATAAACTTTATATTCGCTTTTCTGTTCATTCCGGGCCTTTATTTCTATGGAAAAGCAAAAAAGAAGCTGTGACAAAAAATTCACAGCTTCTTTTGCATGATTAAATTATTTTATGTAGTCCAGCAGGTTGGGGCTTTCAAAGCCTTCGCTGTAATCCAGCGTGAGATTTTTCATGTAATCCTGCATTCTGGTCTGGTATTCAATATTTGCAGCATTTGCACGAACGGAAACAGGTGTACCCATCTGTGTGTAGCCGATAATGGAGTCAGGATTTAAGGGCAGGCGGATTATAACGTGGTAACCGAACTGTGATTTAACAGGGTCGGAAATTTCGTAGTCTTTAAGGCTGAAAGCTGCGTCCTCGAATTCCTGCACCATAGTTCCGGGAGTAAAGGTCATGCCATCAGGGAATGAATCCTTGCCGGGATCCTCGCAGAACTGCTCTTTAAGTTCGCCGAAGCGCTTTACAAGCTGATCATTGTCCTTAATAGCTTTCAGTTCTGCTACCATTTCTTCAGCCTGAGCCTTTTTCTCATTCATGGTTGCCTCGTCCAAATCCTCGCCGTTGTCGTCAACAGTTGACAGGAGAATGTGGTTTGCATATGCGTAATTATTGTCCTTGAGGAAAGCAAGAGCCTTTTCATCGCTTAAATGCTCACCTTTTTCGCCGTAGATCTGTACAAAGCTCTGCTGGAACAGGTGATTTATGCGGTTCATGTTTTCATACATTTCAGGAGTCAGATAGATAGTTTTCAGGTACTCATTAAAATCTTCAACGGTACCTTCCTCACCGCAGAACATCTTAATGTCGTTCTGGCGCTGCTGCTCCATAACTTTAGCCTGCTCTTCGCCTAAAACTATATTGTTCTCCTCGGCAAAGCCCTTTATTGCACCGAACTGTAAAAGATTCTGCTCGGCAGTCATAACGGCTAAATCTGCGAAATTGGTTTTTCCAGTTTCATCAGCGGGGCTTTCCCAATCCTGAGCTACACCGTATGTAGCCATAGTTGCGAAGTAATCTTCCATCTGTTTTGCCTGAGAGAAAACGTTATAGAAGTATTCCTCCCACAGTAAATCCTTGCCGTTTATCTTGCCAACGACTTCCTTGGGGTCTCTGCTTTGGTAGAGAGCGTCGAAGTCTATGGCCTTAACTTCGGGAATTTCAGTCTGTCCATCCGGTGCGGGAGTGCTGACTGCCTCTGAGGGTTCGGGCTTTACATCGTCTTTTCCCATGAAGCTATCTCTCATCACAAATCCTACCACACCTGCAAAAACAAGGCACAGTACGATAGCGACAGCAACAAATTTTTTCATTCTCCGTTATTCCTTTCTTTTGTGTTTAATTGGAAATATAACATTCAAGCTTGCAATACACAAGCGAATTTATAACATTTAATGCTTTATTCACTTTTTTGCTCTGCCCAGTCAGCGGCAAAACGTCGAGCCTCATCAATAACTCTATTCTTAGCGTTGATTCTGAGACTGAGTCTGGGCTTGGAACCGGCCTCCACTCTGAGTCTGCCCTTGTATTCAGGCATAGTGTAAAGCTTGGAAACCTTTTCCATGTTGAAATTTTTGACCGTAAAGTGCAGGTATCCGTTTTTCTGGGAAATATCTGTGATTCCGGCATTTCCTGCCTCTCCACGCAGAAGCGCCACATGGATAAGAGCGTTTACGCCGGGAGGTGGGTCTCCAAAACGGTCGATCATCTCGTCGGTCAGGTCGTCGGCCTCTTCCTCAGTTCGTATAAGAGCAATGCGCCTGTATATATCCATGCGCTGCTCGGAAGAGGGAATGTAGTTTTCAGGAATATTTGCGGCAACCGCAAGGTCTGCCGAACACTCCGCTCTCTGGGGAACTTCAATTCCTCGGGCTTCAAGTACAGCCTCGTTCAAAAGCTTCATGTACATATCGTAGCCCACATCTATCATGTGTCCCGACTGTTCAGCACCTAAGAGATTTCCCGCTCCTCTGATTTCCAGATCTCGCATGGCAATCTTAAAGCCTGAACCGAACTGAGCAAAATCTCTTATGGCGTTAAGTCGCTTTTCTGCGATTTCCGTCAGGACCTTATCCCGCTTAAAGGTGAGATAGGCGGAAGCTCTTCTTGTAGACCGTCCAACTCTGCCCCTTATCTGGTGGAGCTGGGCAAGACCCATTTTATCGGCATCCTCGATAATTATAGTGTTTACATTTGGAATGTCAATTCCGGTTTCGATAATGGTGGTGCAGACAAGCACCTGAGTCTCACCGCTTGCCACATCGTCCATAACCTCAGCAAGCATGGCTTTATCCATTCTTCCGTGAGCCACTGCTACCGTCACGTTTTCGAGTATATCTGCAATTTTCTTTGCAGTACGCTCAATATCGTCTATTCGGTTGTGGAGATAATAGACCTGTCCGCCACGCTGAATTTCACGTCTTATAGCATCGCAGACAACACCCCAGTCATGCTCCATGACGAAGGTCTGGACAGGAAGTCTGTCCTCCGGCGGTTCTTCAATGGTGGACATATCCCTGATTCCAGACATTGCCATATTCAATGTTCTTGGGATAGGCGTTGCAGATAAAGTGAGTACATCAACGCCCTTGGACATTTCCTTGATGTGTTCCTTATGTCCAACGCCGAAGCGCTGTTCCTCATCAACTACCAGAAGCCCAAGATTTTTAAACTTAATGTCTTTTGACAGCAGTCTGTGAGTACCGACAACTAAATCACAGCTGCCATCGTTTATTTTTTTTATCACCTTTGCAGCCTGACCCGGAGTTTTAAATCGGCTCAAAACCTCGATATTAACGGGAAATCCGAAAAATCTCTGTAAAGCAGTCTGGTAATGCTGCTGTGCCAAAACGGTGGTAGGCACCAGAATGGCGGCCTGCTTTCCGTCAAGAACGCACTTCATAACCGCTCTTAAAGCCACCTCTGTTTTGCCGAAGCCAACATCTCCGCAGAGAAGTCTATCCATAGGCACGGTGGACTCCATGTCTTTTTTGATTTCATCAATGCAGCGGAGCTGGTCGTCAGTCTCCATATAGCCGAAATTCTCTTCAAATTCTTTCTGCCACTCGCTGTCTGGAGAAAAGGCATAGCCGGGAAGTCTCTGGCGCTCGGCATATAAGGCAATAAGCTTTTGAGCCATAATTTTTGCTGAGTGCTTGGCCTTGGATCTGGTCTTTGCCCATTCAACGCCGCCCATTTTTGACAGCTTTACAGGTTTATCCTCACCCGCTCCGGTGTATTTAGACACCATATCAAGCTGAGTTGCAGGAACATAAAGGCTGTCAGTTCCGGCGTAGGATATTTTAACATAGTCTTTCTGGAACCCGTCCACATTCATTTTGACTATGCCGGCAAATTTACCTATACCGTGGTTTTCGTGTACAACATAGTCGCCAATGGAAAGATCGGCATAAGACTCGATTTTCTGTCGGTTGGCAGGCAGCTTTTTGTGAGCCTGCTTTTTGTTTTTTGAGCGTATGAGCTGAGAGTCGCTTAAAACTGCAAGTCTCAGTTCGGGATATTCAATACCGGAGGAAAGTGAACCAATGCTTATAGCACAGGTTCCGTTTTCCGGCATTTTCTTTAAGGTTTCATATATAAGGGCGGGAATTTCCTGCTCCTTAAAATATTCCTGCAATACCTTGGCTCGCCGCTCATCTCCGGTCAGAACCACTACTTTGTAGTTTTGGTTGAGATAGAGCTTTACGTCCTCAGCCGCTGCCTGTGCAGAACCGGCGTAGGACGGCAGCTGTTTTGCAGGTATGCTTACCAGAGTTTTGGGCTGAATTGGATTTCTTCCCACTGTAAAGGCATCCGCCATATATACAGGGAATTCCTGAAGCCGTTTTAATAGTCCGTCAAAACTCAGGTGGAAGCTGTCCTGACTCATAGCCAGTCTGCCCCGACGCTGCTGCTCCTTTATATCCTCAGTTAGCTGTTTTATATATTCCTTTGCCCGCTCGGCACAACGGCCGGGCTGGTCAAAAATTATAACTGCGTCCTCAGGTATGTAGTCTACGCCGCTTGCCATTGGGTAGATTATAGGCAGATACCTGTCCGCATCGGACAAAATAACTCCCTCACGAAGTCTTTCGCTGTCACCTTTCAAGGTTGCGGCAAGGGCTGCGGCATTTTCTGAGCTGCGTTTTCTTGCGTATTTATGGGCGAAAGTGTCAATCTCTCTGCAAAGGGCTTCAACTCCGCCTGCTGCCATAGTGGGCAGGGTTTCAGCCGCCGGAAGTATAAGGCAGCTACTTATCTGTTCTGTTCTTCTCTGGGTGGCGACATCAAAATATCCCATTGAGTCTATATCGTCTCCCCAGAATTCGATTCTCACCGGCTCATGGTCAGAGGGAGAAAAGAAGTCTAAAATTCCGCCTCGTCTTGCAAACTGTCCAGGACCCTCAACCTGGTCTGTCTTGGTGTATCCGCACTTTATCAGTGCCTCCTCCGCCTTTTCTATTGGGCAACTCTCTCCCTCTTCAATCAGGAATGCGGAATTCATAAGGGCATCGGGAGAGATAGTTCTCTGAATAAGGCCGGAAACCGAGGCCGTTGTTACCGGACTTTTCCCGCTCTTTAAGGCGTAAAGACGGGCAAGGCGTTTTTGCTCTGCCTGTCTTGAAGAAGCTTCGGCAGGGTAGAAAGTGTAGTCTCTCATTCCAAGGCTTCCCACTTCTATTCCCAGCATAGCGCTTAAATCACGGGCAAAATTTTCCGCCGAGGTGTCGTCCGGACTTATCACAAATATAGGTGCGCCCAGATTTTCCCGTAATGCGGCTGCAAGGTTTGCCCTGTGTACTGCCGATAATCCGGAAACGAGCGCAGGAAGTCCTCCGCTCTCCAGAAGTTGTGGGAGGGCGGCAGCTTCTTTATTTTCGAGTATCTGGTTTACTAAAATATTCATAGCATTAAGATTATAGCATTTAAAATTGATGTATTCAATCGGATTAAAAGGGCAGACCGGAAAGCGGTCTGCCTTTTTATCAGTCTTTTACAGGCTTAATATCTATCATTTTGTCCATAGCTGAGGGGCTTAGACAGCGGGAATAAAAATCTCTTATCATTCTGTGGGCAAATCCCTCGATTTTTTCATTTCCCATAATAGGCTTTACCATAAGCTCCACCTCAGTGCCGCCTATTCTGTAATCGGACATTACTTTCACATAGCCGAAACGGGCAAAGAATTTTCTCAGCTTTCTTAGGAACTGGTCGTCCTCATCGTCAAAGACGGTAATTTCAGCCAGAATTCCCTGCTTGTTTATGTAGCGCTTGTTTATAAGGCGCATAGCCTGAACGCCTATTCCCTGTTCTCTGTACCAGGGGTGAACACCGAAATACTTCAAAAGCACATATCCGTAAATTCCACGCTTAACTACAAGAGCGTAGGCAAGGTCGATTTCAGACTGTTCATCGTACACAAGGCAAAGTTCCATATCGCCTTTCAGCATTGCTTTATGGATATAGAGTTTTGGCAAAAGTTCTTTTTCGTCAAAGTCCTCCTGCATAAGAGCGTAATATCTCTCAAGATCCCTGTGCGTTCCGGTTCTTAATTTAAGCATTTTGGTTTTCCCCTTTCCCAAGTGACTGGGCACGGCAGAGTTTTGCATATACCCCGTTTTTTTCGATAAGCTCCTGATGGGAGCCCATTTCTGTTATTCTATCCCCTTCAACCACGGCTATTGTATCAACGTCTTTAACGGTTGAAAGGCGGTGAGCAACGATAATTGTTGTTCTACCTCGACTGAGTTCGTTGAGAGAGTTTTGAATTCTCTGCTCTGTGACAGTGTCGAGGGCTGATGTAGCTTCGTCAAGAATAAGTATTTTAGGATTTTTAAGGAACACTCTTGCTATGGAAATTCTCTGCTTCTGGCCGCCGGAGAGCATAATTCCCCGCTCACCTATATAGGTGTCGTAGCCGTCAGGCATTTCCATTATTTCTTTGTGGATTTCTGCCCGTATAGCGGCTTCCACGATTTCTTCATCGCTGGCATCGGGTTTGCCGTAGCGAATATTTTCTTTGATAGTGCCGGCAAACATGAAAACATTCTGTTCAATAACTCCGATATTCCGTCTAAGGCTTGCCTGAGTTATATTGCGAACATCTTCGCCGTCCACCATAACTCTTCCCCCTGTAACATCGTAAAATCTGGGGATAAGCTGACACATGGTGGTTTTACCGCCGCCGGAGGGTCCGACCAGTGCAAGGCTACCGCCGGGAACTATGTGGAGATTGATGTTTTCCAGAACGGGAACTCCGTTACCGTAGTCAAAGCTTACGTTTTCAAAGTCGATTTTACCCTTAACATAGGAAACTTCCTTTGCGTCGGGACTGTCTTTAATTCCCGGTTCAGTGCGCATAATCTCCAGAAAACGACCGAAACCTGCGGTTCCCTGCATATACTGCTCTGCAAACTGGGTGAGCCGGCGAATGGGCGAAACGAAGGTGGTTACATAGAGGGAAAATGTTATAAGGGTTATATAGTCCATTTTTCCCTGCATTATAAGCAGACCGCCGAATGCAATAACCACAACCTGCATAATACTGGTGGTAAATTCCATGCCGCTTTGGTAAAGACCCATAGAGCGGTAATACTCTATTTTTGAACCACGGAACTTCTCGTTTGCCTCGTCAAATTTATTGCTCTCCTGCTCTTCGTTTGCAAAAGCCTTTGCAGTTCTTATGCCGGAGATGCTGCTTTCAATAGCGGCATAGATTTCTGCGGTTTTCCGCTTAACTTCAACATTTGCCACTTTCATTCTCATCCTCTGAGAAAGAGTGAACCAGAGGCAGAGGGGCAAAACCAGAGTCAGCACCAGAGCCAGACGCCACTCCATACAGTACATCATTATCAGAGCGCCCGCAATCGTGACCGTGCATATGAGAATATTTTCCGGTCCGTGGTGGGCAAGCTCCGTAACGTCGAAAAGATCACTGGTAATGCGGCTCATCAAAACACCTGTGCGGTTTTTATCATAAAAGCTGCATGACAGATCCTGCATGTGGGTAAAAACGTCACGACGCATGTCACTTTCCACAAGTACGCCCATTCTGTGGCCAACAACGGTGATAAAGTAGAAAAAACCGGCCTTAATTATAAATGCTAAGAGGAGAATACCCATCACAATGAAAAAAGTTTTGAACATTTTTTCCGGCAGGTATGTGTTCATGGCTTTTTTCGACACATAGGGGAATGCTAAATCTATCAAAGATACCATGAATGCACAGAACATGTCGAAATAAAATATTTTTTTATGTCCCGCTATATATGACATAAAAATTTTCAGCGGTTTATCATTGTAATTTTTCTTCATTTTACCGGTTTTAGCTCACTTTACAAATTTTTCTCTCTCCGCCACTGCCAGACTGTCACAACGCTCGTTGTATTTATTGTCTGCGTGGCCTTTTACCCAATGGTAGTTCATTTCATGCTTTGCCGTGAGGTTGAGCAAAGTTTCCCACAAATCTGGGTTGAGAGCCGGCTTTTTATCGGACTTAACCCATCCTTTTTTCCGCCAGCCCCAGGCCCATCCTTTTTGCAGGGCATCAATAACGTACTTTGAATCGGAGTACAGCTCCACCTGACACGGTTCTTTAAGTGCCTGAAGTGCTGAAATTACTGCCGTCAGTTCCATTCGATTATTGGTGGTCTGAGCTTCACCGCCGGACAGTTCTTTTTCAACACCTTTGTAAATGAGTACAGCTCCCCAGCCGCCGGGGCCGGGGTTTCCGCTGCACGCACCGTCAGTATAAATTGTTACCTGTTTCATAGACATTACAGTTTCTGTTGATATTTTTTCTTCAGTATCCGGTACTCTTCCTTGTCGATAATTCCGTTTTCCAGAAAGACATCCAGCTGCTCAATTCTCTTCTTCTGGTCTCTCTCGTAATTATCGAACACATCCGAGCTTTCGTAATACTGCTTTTGAGGAGCGGTTTCATGTATAGGCGCATAAACTTTTTCCGTAACAGCCTCGTCAGGGTCTTTATATTTCCATTCGTGCTGCTTTGACCAGTCAAACTTTACAGAATTTGCGGATTTTCCGTTTTTCGCAGATTTTTCCACAAACTTTGCCACAAAGAATATTACGCCGATTATAAGTGCAATAGCAATAAGGATGAAAACCATTGCTCCTCCATTTCCGCTGCTTATTACATTCAGCATAACAATCGCAAAAATAACAACTGCAAATGCGCCTACACTGTTTTTGGATTCAGATCCTTTATCCTGACCGTTCATTGGCGAATCTCCTTATTTCTCTTCCGGATTTTCCGCTTCTTCCTCGTTGTTTTCGCTTTCGGTATTTTCGATGGAAATTACTCTGCTGCCGGGGCTGAGACGCATTATTCTTACACCCTGAGTTGAACGACCCAGCATAGAAATATTTTTAACTTCCATACGAATAATTGTGCCGTCATCGGAAATAACAAGAATATCATCTTCGGGGCTGACTATCTTCACATCTGCAACATTTCCGGTCTTATCGGTGATGTTGTAGTTTTTAACACCAATACCGCCTCTGCCGTGGACTGGGTAATCTTCAACCTTTGTGCGTTTTCCGTATCCCTTTTCGGTGATACTGAGCAGAGCTTCACCGGCTGAGGTGCTGCCTGCGCCCACAACGAAGTCACCTTCACGGAGTTTTATACCTCTCACACCAACGGCAGTCCTGCCCATAGGTCTGACATCATTTTCGTTAAAGCAGACAGACATACCGGCATTTGTGGCAATGAGAATATTTTCGCTTCCGTTTGTAGCGATAACGGAAATCAGCTCGTCGCCCTCGTCCAGAGTAAGGGCTCTTATGCCGTTTGCTCTGATATTTTTGAGAGCGGACTGCTCCATGCGCTTAACGGTACCGTGTTTTGTGACAAAGAAGAAGTAACTCTCCTCGTCAAAACCTCTGCCGTTTATCATCGCACTGACTTTTTCGCCGTTTTCAATCTGGATGATATTTATAATATTTGTGCCTCTGGCATTTCTTCCGGCTTCGGGGATATTGTAACCCTTCTTCATGAACACTCTGCCTTCACTGGTGAAGAAGAGGATTGAATCATGGGTAGAAGCTGTGAACACAGTTTCCACATAGTCCTCATCTTTGGTGCTCATGGCTCTTATTCCCTTGCCGCCTCTGCCCTGAGCTCTGTACTCAGTTACGGGCAGGCGCTTGATGTAGCCGGAATGAGTGAGAGTAAATACGCACTCTTCCTCGTCGATAAGGTCTTCAATGTCGATTTCGTCCAGAACATCCTGAATTTCGGTGCGTCTCTCGTCGCCGTATTTATCACGGAGAGCGGTAAGCTCGTCTTTAAGAACGCCCTTAACAAGTTCGGGATCTGCAAGCAGAGTTTTGTAATATGTGATTTTTTCTTCCAGTTCCTTGTACTCGTTTTCCAGTTTCTCACGGTTAAGACCCTGGAGGGAGATAAGGCGCATATCGCAGATTGCCTGAGCCTGAACATCGGAAAGACCGAAGCGGTTCATCAGATTCTGCTTTGCATCATCATAACTGGAACGAATTATCTTGATAACCTCGTCGATATTGTCCTGTGCAATAAGCAGACCTTCGACTAAGTGTGCTCTCTCCTCGGCTTTTTTCAGGTCAAATTTTGTTCTTCTGACAATGACTTCCTCCTGGAAGGTGAGGTACTCGTCCAAAATCTGTCTCAGGTTCAGAACCTTAGGCATGGACTGGTCGTTTACAAGAGCCAGCATATTTATGGAAAAGCTGGACTGTAAAGCAGTCTGAGCAAAAAGTCTGTTCATAACGACCTGAGGATTTGCATCTCTCTTTAACTCGATGACTATACGCATACCGTTACGGTCGGTCTCATCACGGAGGTCGGAAATTCCCTCAAGGCGTTTATCGTGAACCTGATCGGCAATATTTTTAATAAGCTGACGCTTATTTACCTGATAAGGCAGCTCGGTCACTATAATTCTGGTGCGGTTCTGACCGAATTCTTCAAATTCTGTTCTGGCTCTGACAATAACTCTGCCTCTGCCGGTAGCGTAAGCCTGACGAATACCGCTTCTGCCCATGATTATGCCCTTTGTGGGAAAATCGGGGCCGCTGATATGCTCCATCAAATCGGAAAGTGTAGCTTCGGGATTTTCAAGAATGCAGATGCAGGCATTTATCACCTCTTTGAGGTTGTGAGGTGGAATATTTGTAGCCATACCGACGGCTATACCGCTGGAACCATTGACCAGCAGGTTGGGGAAACGGGAGGGCAGAACTCTGGGTTCTTTACGGCTCTCATCGAAGTTGGGAGTCCAGTCCACAGTATCCTTGTTTATATCCCTTATCATTTCCTCGGATATTTTTGAAAGTCTGGCTTCTGTGTAACGGTATGCAGCAGGTGGGTCACCGTCCACGGAACCGAAGTTACCGTGACCGTCAACCAACATATATCGCATTGAGAAATCCTGCGCCATTCTGACCATTGCGTTATAAACAGACTGGTCGCCGTGAGGATGGTATCTACCCAAAACGTCACCAACACAGGTGGCGGATTTTTTAAAGGGCTTATCTGCTGTAAGTCCGTCCTCAAAAAGTGCGTAAAGTATTCTTCTGTGAACAGGTTTCAGACCGTCACGCACGTCCGGCAGAGCACGGCTTATTATAACGGACATTGCGTAGTCTATATAACTGGTCTTCATTTCCTTGACCAGATCTGATTCGGTTATTGCCTGATTAGGAAATGCGATATCCTCAGGCTTATAGTCTCTTCTGTGTGCCATCTGATTTCGCCTCCTTAAATATCAAGATTGACAACATGTTTTGCATTATCTTCTATCCAGCCTCTTCGGGGTTCTACCTCTTCACCCATCAAAACGGTGAAAATCTGGTCAGCTTCCACTGCGTCCTCCAAGGTAATGCGGCGGAGAGTTCTGGTTTCGGGGTTCATTGTGGTCTCCCAAAGCTCGTGGGGGTCCATTTCACCAAGGCCTTTGTATCTTGCGATTTCAACTCTGGCGTTGGGATTATCTGCTCTCATTTCTGCGCTCAACTGGTCTCTCTGTTTATCGGAGTAGGCAACTTTCTGAGTTTTACCTCTGGAAAGTTTGTAGAGAGGAGGAACGGCAGAATATACATATCCGTTTTCTATGAGAGGTCTCATGTAACGGAAGAAGAAGGTAAGAAGCAGAGTTCTGATATGTGAACCGTCCACATCAGCATCGGCCATGATTATAATTTTGTGATAGCGAAGCTTTTCTATGTTGAATTCATCGCCAATTCCTGCGCCCAGAGCGCAGATAATGGGATAAAGCTTGTCATTTCCGTAAACACGGTCAGCTCTTGCTTTTTCCACATTCAGCATTTTTCCCCACATTGCAAGGATAGCCTGGAAACGGCTGTCTCGTCCCTGAATAGCGGAGCCCGCAGCGGAGTCGCCCTCGACGATGTAAATTTCACACAAAGAGGGGTCTTTTTCGTTGCAGTCCTGCAATTTATCAGGCATCTGACCGCTTTCAAGTCCGGTTTTTCTGCGGACAGACTCTCTGGCCTTTTTAGCAGCCTCTCTTGCACGGCTTGCAGTCATGGATTTTTCGATTATGGCCTTAGCCTGAGCGGGGTGTTCCTCGAAATAAATGGCCAGCTGCTCGGAAACTATGCCGTCAACAAGGGTTCTGATGTAGGCGTTACCCAATTTCTGTTTTGTCTGACCCTCAAACTGAGCATCGGGCAGTTTTACAGAAATAACAACAGCCATACCCTCTCTGACATCTTCGCCGGAGAGTTTATCGTCATTTTTCAGTATATTATTTTTAATTCCGTAGGCGTTTATAACTCTGGTAAGCGCAGCTTTAAAGCCGGTTTCGTGCATACCGCCTTCAGGAGTGTGTATATCGTTTGCAAAAGAGACGATATTTTCGCTGTAACCGTCGTTATACTGCAACGCAATTTCAGCGATTGCATTATTTTTGCTGCCACTGAGGTAAATAACATCATCCTGTATCACATTTTTATGCTTGTTGAGGTAGGAAACATACTCTCTTATGCCGCCCTCATAGCACATTTCGTGTTTCTGCTCTTTGCCCTCACGCTTATCTTCAACGGAAATGTGCAGTCCGCCGTTCAAGAAGGCCTGCTCACGCATACGGGTATGGATAATTTCATAGTCATATACAAGGTCGTCGAACATCTGATAGTCAGGCTTAAAGCGGACTATTGTTCCTGTTTTGTCGGTATCGCCAACCACAGTAATATGCTCTGTAATATCTCCACGGGAGAACTTCATTTCATAAATTTTGCCGTCCTTGTGAACCTGAACCTCAAGCCACTCGGAAAGGGCGTTAACAACAGAGGCACCAACGCCGTGCAGACCGCCGGAAACCTTATAGCCTCCGCCGCCGAATTTACCGCCGGCGTGAAGAACGGTGAAAACCACCTCAAGGGCAGATTTTCCGGTCTGCTCCTGAATATCAACAGGAATACCACGACCGTTATCGCTGACCCGAATTACATCGCCCTCTTCAATGGTGACCTCAATGTGGGTGCAGTACCCTGCAAGCGCTTCATCAATGGCGTTATCCACAATTTCATAAACAAGGTGATGCAGACCTGATGAAGAAGTGGAGCCTATATACATACCCGGGCGTACCCGGACGGCTTCCAGACCTTCGAGGACCTGAATTTGCGAAGCGTCATATTCCTTTGTTACTTTTTCTGTTAAATCAGACATTTGTGCCTCCAATTTTTACATTATGCTTTCTTCCGTACGGCGAAGCAGGGTGGAAGATGCCATCTGGCTGAGATAAACACTGATTTTTCCGTTTTCTTCGCAAATTACGAAGCTTTTCGGAATATCCTCCGCCGCATTTATGACCTGTCCCGCTTTTTCTGACATAGTGAGAAATTTTCTCGTCAGATGTGACTGCGAAGTTATATCCAAGTCAAAAATACCGATTAAGCTGTCGGTATTTATTATTTTTCCCTTTCCCAGATGGAGATACATCAGCGTATCCTTCCCTTTTCCACAAAAAGTACCTTTCCGCCGGTTCTTTTAGAAATCCCCTCGTCTTCACAGCAGCTGATAAGTGTCTGTCCGCCGCCGATGCGGTTCAAAACAAACTCCTGCCGTTTAACGTCCAGCTCGGAAAGTACGTCATCCAGCAGCAAAATAGGATATTCCCCTGTTTCATCAAGGAAAATCTCTCTTTCTGCCAGTTTTAAAGACAGTGCCGCCGTTCTTGTCTGCCCCTGGGAGGCAAAATTTCTGGCAGGTCTGCCGTTAATAAGTATTTCCAAATCGTCCTTATGAGCACCGGTAAGACATTGGGCGGAAGAAATTTCAGCCTCACGGTGTCTCTCCTGATGCTCGCATATATCGTAATAAATCTCTTTTGCCGACGCAAAAGGATCTTTTACCGTGCTTACGGTTTTATACCGGATTTGCAGCTTTTCGCCGTTTCCGGAAAACTCGCTGTGTATAGGCGGTGCGGCAGAATTTAGCCTGTTTGTAAAAGAAGCTCTGTATCTTATAAGCTGCGCCGACACTCGGCACATCCCCTCTGAAAAATCGTCTAAAGTATCTAAAAGAGAGGGCTTTTCCCGCCAATCCTTTAAAATACGGCTTTTATGTTCATATAATTTGTTATATTCAGATAGCAATTCTGCGTATCTGGGACGTATCTGGCTTATAGCATTATCCATAAGTTTACGCCTTACCGCCGCTCCGTCCTTTATTAAATTCAAATCATCGGGGCAAAACAGCACCGTATTCAGAGTCTCAGAAAGTTCTGAGCCCTTCTTTTTTACCCCGTTTACGGTGATTTTCTTTGCTCTGCCCAGACTCATTTTAATATTTATGGTCTGGTCTCTGTCGAAACTGTTCACATCGGCCAGAATTTCAGCCGAAGAATTATTAAAGCCAATAAGTTCTCTGTCAAATCTTGTTCTGAAGCTTCTTCCGCAGGAGAGCATGTAAACACTCTCCAGCAGATTGGTTTTGCCTTGGGCGTTGGGGCCGGAAATTACATTTGTACCGTCGGCAAATTTCACCGTCTCAAAATCATAATTTCTAAATCCGTTGAGAGCTATTTTTTCGACTCTCATTCTATTTCCAGCTCTTGATTATTAAAACTTACCTTGTCACCGGGGCGGATTTTCTTTCCACGCATGGTGCATACTTCGCCGTTTACCTTAACCATTCCCTCGGAAATAACAAGTTTTGCCTCGCCGCCGGTGCCGACAAGGGCAGCAAACTTCAAAAGTGAGTCTAATTTTATAAATTCTGTGTCTATTTTTATTTTTTCCATACTTAATCTCCCGCTCTCAATCTCATAGGTAATATCATGTAAGTGAAGTTTTCGGTTCCGTCCGCAGCTTTTATAATGCAGGGAGCGGAAGAAGTGTTAAAGCAGATAAGGATTTCGTCCTTTGCAGCTGCTTTTAAAGCATCCATCATGTATTTTTCGTTAAAGCCGATCTCTGTATTTTCGCCGTTTCCTTCGCAAACGCAAATATCTTCGGCACTTCCCATGGAAGTAAGGCAGCGGCAATCAACGTTTCCGTCCTCAAAACGCATACGGATGGGGCTGTTGTTTTTTTCAGTTATAACAAGAGCAACACGCTCAATAGATGACATAAACTCGGATCTTTCCACTTTTACCTCGTATTTAAAGGCATCAGGGATAGATTTTCTGTAATTTAAGAAGGTTCCCTCAAGTCTGCGGGAAATTACAACAGTTTCACCGATTATAAATGCAATGTGTTTTTCACCAACAGAGATTGTTACGTCTCCCTCTTCGTCGGTGCAGATTCTTTCAATATCGTTAAGTGCAGCACCTGGAACTACGAATTCGCAGTTATCCATTTGTGCGCCTTCCAGTTTTTCGGTACGTTTTGCAAGTCTGTAACCGTCAACAGATACGACAGTCAGCAGATCACCTTCAATCTCAAAGAGGCTTCCGGTGTAAATAGGACGGATATCGCTGTCAGAAACAGCAAAAATGCTCTGGTTTATCATGCTTCTCAGCAATTTCTGAGGTAAAACTATGCTCCTGAGTTCGTCTACTGCGGGAATTTCGGGATAATCCTCTGCACTAAAGCCCATAAACTCTATCTTACTTCTACCGCATTTAACGGTAACATTGTCATTTGCATCAGAAGTAATGGTTAAAATGCCATCTGGAAATCTTCTAAGCATTTCGCTTATAAATCTTGCTTCCAAAACTACTGAGCCGTTTTCTTTAACGTCTGCTTTTGTTTTTGTATAAATACCTTCTCTCAAGTTGTAACCTGTAATTTTAAGACTGCCGTCTTTTGCTTCAAGAAGTAAACCCTCAAGAGCCTTAATAGGACTCTTGGAAGCTGTTGCTCTCATTGCAACTGTGCATGCAGACTGTAAAACTTGCTTTTCGCAGGAAACTATCATTTAACGTTCCTCCCTGAACTTTTAAAACTTAGGATTATAAATATATAAATAATAATTTTTCGTAGAGTTAGTAGTAGGAGATTTTAATGTGGAAAACTGTCGAAAAGCTTAGAAAATCAATACTTTCCGATGTGGATTATTTTGTGGGGAATTTCTGACTTATTAACAGCCTGATTTCAAAAAAACTTATTAACAATTCACTTTCCAATTTTCCACATGCGAATGTTGAAAAAATTTAACTCACACGGAGTTAATGTTAGAAGTTATATCACGAACCGTTTGTGACATTTTAGTGTCTGTTTTAAGCAGGTCTTCGATCTTGCGAATTGAGCTTAAAACGGTGGCATGGTTCCTGTTTTCGTATTCTGCACCTATATCTTTCAGAGAAAGATTTGTGAGAGAACGCATCAGATACATGGAAACCTGACGTGCAGTTGCGGTATTTTTGGCTCTGCTCTGGCCTCTCAGATCGCTCTCGTCCAGAGAATAGTATCTGGCAGTCTCTTTTATGATTATTTCCGGAGTAGGAATATAGGTACCTATTCTTATAACGTCCTTAATGGCACGTTTCACGGAATCTATTGTTATAACGTCGTCCAGAATTTCTTTATAAGCGGTCAGACGTTTGATAACACCTTCCAGCTGTCTTATATTTGCGGTAATATTTTCGGCAATATAAGTTACAGCATCATCTGATAAAATTATACCCAACTGGGCGGCTTTATTACGGATAATGGCCATTCTTGTTTCCAAATCCGGGGGTTCAATATCGGCCATAAGACCACCTTCAAATCTTGTGCGGAGACGGTCATCCAAAAGAGACATCTCAAGGGGAGGCCGGTCAGAAGTGATAACTATCTGATGACCCGCCTCATATATATTGTTAAAGGTATGGAAAAACTCATTCTGAGTCTGCTGTTTACCTGCAATAAACTGTATATCGTCCACCAGAAACAGCTCAACATTTCTATATTTGTGCCTGAATTCCTCGCCGGTACCGTCTTTAATGGATTTAACCAGCTGGTTTGTGAATTCATCGCCCTTAATATAGCAGATTTTTTTTGATGGATCTTTTTCGTGTATAGCCTGACCGATGGCCAGAAGCAAATGGGTTTTACCAAGACCCGAGTTACCGTAGATAAAAAGAGGGTTATAGATTTTGCCGGGATTTTCGGCAACGGCAATAGCGGCTGCATGGGCAAATTTATTGGAAGCACCCACTATAAATCTGTCGAAAGTGTACCCATCCATCTCCGGCAGACTGTTTTCCTCTTTCTTTTCCTTTGAATATTCGTTGATTTCGTCTCCAGCCAGAACCATCAGCTCGAAATCACTGGCAAACAAATCGTGCAGAGCAGATTTTATACTGTCGCCAAAACGGGAGACAATAATACTCCGCTTAAAGTCATTGCTTGTATGTAAAACCAGACGGCAGTCTTCTATTTCTACTGCTTCGCAGTCTGAAAACCAGGTAGTTATAGCTGTGGGGGTAAGCTCTTTGGAGAGTATTTTTATTATTTCATCCCATATATCTTGTATAGAGTTCATACCCTTTACCTCACATAATTATAGTATTCCTAACTTAATGATTATAACAAATCATCCCCGGTTTTGCAATATATTATAAAATATAATATAGAAGAGTGTCAAAAAAAGAGGCAGGCTCGTGGTGAGCCTGCCTCAAAAAGTGGCATTTTATTACTTTTTAGGAACGAGAACCTCAGTTCCGCCCATATAAGGACGCAAAACTTCGGGAATTGTGACGCTTCCGTCAGCCTGAAGGTGGTTTTCAAGGAATGCGATGAGCATTCTGGGAGGAGCAACAACGGTATTGTTAAGGGTGTGAGGCAGATAAGTTTTGCCGTCAGCGCCTTTAACACGCATTTTAAGTCTTCTTGCCTGAGCATCACCAAGGTTTGAGCAGGAGCAGACTTCAAAATACTTCTGCTGTCTGGGGCTCCAAGCCTCAATATCACAGGATTTAACCTTAAGATCTGCCAGGTCGCCGGAGCAGCACTCCAGCTGACGGACAGGAATTTCAAGACTTCTGAACAGTTCAACGGAGTAGCGCCACATTTTTTCGTACCACTCCATAGACTCTTCGGGCTTGCAGACAACAATCATTTCCTGCTTTTCGAACTGATGTATGCGGTAAACGCCTCTTTCTTCTATGCCGTGAGCGCCTTTTTCCTTGCGGAAGCAGGGAGAATAGCTGGTGAGAGTCTGGGGCAGGCTGCTTTCAGGGATAATCTGGTCAATAAATTTGCCTATCATGGAGTGCTCGGAAGTACCTATAAGGTAAAGGTCTTCGCCCTCGATTTTGTACATCATGGCGTCCATATCGGTCTGGCTCATAACGCCCTCAACCACGTTGCCGTGTATCATAAAGGGAGGAATGCAGTAAACGAAGCCTTTATTTATCATAAAATCTCTGGCGTAAGCCAAAACTGCGGAGTGAAGTCTGGCAATATCGCCCATAAGGTAGTAGAACCCGTTACCGGAAACTCTGCCGGCGGCATCCATGTCAACGCCGTTGAGGCTTTCCATTATTTCGGTGTGGTATGGAATTTCATAATCTGGAACAACAGGCTCGCCGAAGCGTTGAACTTCAACGTTTGCACTGTCGTCGGGACCGATGGGAACGCTGGGGTCGATTATATTGGGGATATTCAGCATAAGAGTGTGAATTTCAGCTGCATATTCCTCTTCCATTTCTTCAAGTTCAGCCAATCTGTCGGCATTTGCCTTGACTTGAGCCTTAACTTTTTCTGCTTCTTCAAGCTTGGAGGGGTCTTTTTTTGCCTGACCCATCAGCATACCGATCTGTTTTGAAAGACTGTTTCTGGAAGCACGAAGATTGCTTGCCTCAGTTATTGCTGCTCTGTTTTTCTCATCCAGTTCTAAAACTCTGTCCACCATGGGGAGTTTTTCGTCCTGAAACTTCTTTTTGATGTTTTCTTTAACGATTTCGGGGTTTTCCCTTACGAATTTAATGTCAAGCATTTCAAATTCTCCTGTATGTTAAATTTTCTTTAGTGTGTCAATGAGCGCTTCCCTATCGTCTGCGCTGTAATATTCGATCTCTATTCTACCGGATCTTCTGCCCTCAATGAGTTTTACTTTTCTTCCCAGAATTGCAGAAAGTTCAGAAGATATTTCCGCAGCATAGTCAACGCTTATGCCATTTGAGATATTTCCTTCACTTTCCAGTGGCTCTTTAAGTATATTTGCGGCCAATCTTTCGGTTTTTCGTACAGAAAAGCCCTTTTTAATGACTTCTTGAGCTGCTTTAAGCTGTTTTTCTTCGTTTTCTATGGGAATAAGTGCTCTTGCGTGACCGGCAGAAAGTTCTCCGATTTCGACTAAATTTAAAACTTGGGGACATAAACTTAAAAGTCTGAGGGAATTTGCTATTGCGGGACGGGATCGACCTACACTTTTTGCTGTTTCTTCCTGGGTGAGGCCGTATTCTTCCATAAGGCTTTTGTATCCTTTGGCTTCTTCAATGGGATTTAAGTCCTCTCTTTGAAGATTTTCTACCAGAGCAAGTTCGGCGGTGCGTCTATCGTCTGCTTTTATTACTCTGACGGGAATTTCTTTAAGACCGGCTATTCTTGATGCTCTCCAACGGCGTTCACCTGCAATTATTTGGTAGTATCCGCTGTCAAGTTTTCTGGCTACAACTGGTTGAATCAATCCGAACTGTGCAATGGAATCTGCCAGTTCCTGCAAAGCTTTTTCATCAAAATATTCTCTTGGCTGCTCTTTATTTGGTTCAACCTTGCTTATTGGCAGATTTAAAAGCTCAGAATCGGATTCTTCTTCATACTCATCGCCTCCGAAGAGTATATCAAGACCGACGCCGAGGCCTTTTTTTTCCTTAACTGACATTTTGCCTCCTTAATTCTCCGACCTGCGGATAAATTCATCCGCCAGAGCCATGTATCCTTTACTGCCTTTGTTGTATTTATCATATACAACGCCCGGAATTCCGTGGCTTGGAGCCTCGGAGATACGGACACTTCTGGGGATGACAGTATCGTAAACCTTGTCCTTTAAGAATCTTCTCAGTTCATTTGCTACCTGATTTGTGAGATTTGTTCTGGCGTCATACATAGTCAGAACAATTCCTTCAATTTCAAGTCTTTTATTCAGGTGTTTATTGCACATTTTTATGCTGTTTATTAGATCAACTATTCCTTCGAGGGCGTAATACTCACATTGCATGGGAATTATTACGCTATCCGCCGCAACAAATGCGTTTACGGTAAGAAGTTCAAGTGATGGAGGGCAGTCAAGCAAAATGTAGTCATAGTCACTGTATAAAGACATAAGAGCATTTTTCAGAACAAATTCTCTTCTGTTAGTATCAATGAGCTCAACTGAAGCTGCTGCCAATTCTTTTCCGGTGGGAATTATATCTCCGTAATCTGTATGTACAACACAGTCTACTGCCTGAGCGCCGTTGATCAAAATATCATAAGTGTTAGGATGCTGATTTTTTGATACGCCCATACCGGAACTGGCATTACCCTGCGGGTCGCAGTCCACGAGCAAAGCACGCTTGCCCTTCATGGTAAGAGCGGCACACAGATTTACGCAGGTGGTGGTTTTACCTACTCCACCCTTCTGGTTTGTGATTGCGATTGTTTTGGCCATTTTCACTCTCCTATCGGTTTTTCAGCGCATTTTTTCTTTGTTCTGGATTATTATATCAGTTAAAAAGATTTTTTTCAACGTTTCACATGAAACATTTTGTGTTTTTAAAATATTTTTTCAAAACAATGTTTCACATGAAACATAGTAACTAAAAATCAGAATGTTTCACATGAAACATCGTAGAAGAAAAATTAGAATGTTTCACATGAAACATTTTCAGCCAACAAGCATGTCTATATCTTCCACACTGAGCATGGGGTGCAGAGCTAAATTTATTCCGTAGCCTATAAGTCTGCCGGCGGAGCGAACAGCAGAATCAATATCTCTGGGAGTAACGAACATTCCTTTGAGTTCAGGAGAATCAGAATAGAGTGAGGCATCTATAACAGTCGGCACACCTACAGCCACAACCGGAACACCTAAACTTTGCAGAGAAAGTTCCTGCCTGTTGTTCCCCACACCTGAACCGGGAGAAATTCCGCTGCCACTCACCTGAAAGGAATGACAAAGCCTGCTGAGTTCTACACCTGCCAGAGCATCAACCGCTATAACGCAGTCAGGCTTAATTTTTTCACAGAGTGCTTTTATTTGAGCGGCACTTTCAATGCCTGTTGTACCCAGAACACCGGTTCTGCATAACATAGTGCTTGAAAAATTCTTAAATTCATCCGGCATTTTTTTTTTCAAATGTTGCGTAACAATAATATTTGAAGCGGCGATTGAACCCAAAGCGTCGGGAGTAATATCGGGATTTCCAAGAGCGGCAATAAGAAAGACTGATGATTTAGAAGATGGCAAACAACTTCGTATCAGTTGAGCAAGGGTTTGAGCGGCTGATGAGAAAATGTCCGCACCTCTTTCAAATCGCTTCTCAAGCTGCATAGTAAAATATTTTCCGATGGGTTTTCCCAGTGTTAATGCACCCTCGTCATTTAAAATTTCCACAGTGGAAATCTCTATACCGTCAATAATCTCTTTTTTTGCTTTTACGCCCTTTAATTCAGAAAATTTTCGGCTGTTTTTTATTCGTAAATTTCGCGCTTCAACGGCCAAGTCAGTTCTTCCATATATTTCCATTTCTTATTATCCTCCGGTCTACATATTGTGCTTTTTAAACATCAAAAATATTATTGACAACAAGCATAAAAAAATATAAGTTTTTTTTAAAAAGTGCTTGATTTTCAAGAGAAACTTTGTTATAATCCCTAAATGCGAGTTGTATAAACTCAAATTTATAGGAGGAGGTGGCGATTGAAATATGGCAAACATCAAATCTTCTGCAAAGAGAGACGTTAAGTCCAAGCAGCTCAGAGCTAAGAACAAGGCTGAAAAGACCGAGCTCAAGACAAATATGAAAAAGTTTGACGCCGCTGTTGCCGAAGGCAACCGCGAGACAGCCGTCAATGCCTATAAAGTTGCTGTTAAGTCTGTTGACCGTGCGGCCGGCAAGAATTTGCTTCACAAGAACAATGCAGCTCATAAAGTGTCTACTATGACCAAGAAGCTCAACGAAATGGCATAATTTAAGCAACGTTAAGGGACGCAGTTTTCTGCGTCCCTTTGGCATTTTATGGGGAAAAAATTCACAGCATTGCAGTGTAGGGGAAAATGCGATATACTATATAGACTACACTACTGACAAGGGTGAGAAAATGACTAAAAAATTAATGCTCATAATAAATCCGACGGCAGGCAGAGGCGGATATAAGCAGAATTTGGGAGAAGCTCTGAATGTTCTCGACAGAGGCGGATACAGAACTACCCTGTTTTTCACATCCGGGTCGGGCGAAGCCACAAAATTTGCAGCTGAACACGGAGAAGAATATGATGTGGTTGCCTGTATAGGCGGCGACGGCACATTAAGCGAAGTAATAGGCGGACTGATGAAGCTTAAAAATCCGCCGAAACTGGGTTATATCCCTATGGGTACTGCAAATGATGTTGCAACGACCCTTGCTCTGCCTAAAAATGATACTGTTGGTGCAGTAAACAGAATTTTAAAAGGTGAACCACATCCGTATGATGTGGGTGGCTTCGGAAAGGACAAGTATTTTGCTTATATAGCGGCTTTCGGTGCATTTACTGATGTGAGCTATGTTACACCTCAGAACCAGAAGAAAATACTTGGTCATCTGGCATATATTTTGCAGGGGGCAATGCAGCTTCCTAAAATCGAGAGCTATAAAACCAGAGTTGAGTATGACGACGGTGTTATAGAAGAAAATCTCATATACGGCAGTCTTTCAAACTCCACATCTGTTGCAGGAATTGTAAAGCTCAGAGAAGAAATGGTCTCATTAGGTGACGGAATTTCGGAGCTTGTGCTTGTTAAAGATCCCGGCAGTGTTGAGGGAATAGGCGAAATTCTCACAAGTGTACTTTCACACCGCTTTGATTCTGATAAACTCGTTATTCTGCATACCAAAAAAGCCAGATTCAGCTTTGAAAAACCGGTTGCATGGACAAGAGACGGGGAAGACGGTGGAAAACACACTGAGATAGAACTCTGCAATTACCCCAGACCCATAGAATTTATATTCTAAATTCAAGTTTTTGTTGAAAAAAGATTCAATACTGTATATAATAAAAAAACGGCTAAACAGCCGATAATTGAAATATGCGTGTCAAAAGACACAAAGAAAGGATAGGTGCCACATGAAGCATCAGAAAATTTCCGGCATATATGCCGACGCTTCAGCTTTTGACGGTAAAGACATAACAGTCTGCGGCTGGGTCAGAACAATTCGCGACATGAAAAACTTCGGTTTTATAGAGCTCAATGACGGCAGTTGCTTTAAGTCACTGCAAATTGTGTTAGAGAGGTCCGTTCTGAATAATTACGACGAAATCGCAAAGCAGAATGTGGGCGCCGCCCTGATAGTACACGGTACACTGGTACTTACTCCCGACGCCAAACAGCCCTTTGAGCTTAAGGCAGACGAGATTACTGTGGAGGGAACTTCAACTCCTGAGTATCCTCTGCAGAAAAAGCGTCACAGCGTGGAGTTTTTACGTACAATTCAGCATTTAAGACCCAGAACCAACCTTTTTAACGCCGTTTTCCGTGTTAGAAGTGTTGCGGCACAGGCAGTGCATGAGTTTTTCCAGAGCAGAGGCTTCGTGTATATCCACACTCCCCTAATAACCGGTTCCGACTGCGAAGGTGCAGGCGAAATGTTCCGTGTTACCACTCTGGATTTGAATAATCTGCCTCTGAAAGAGGACGGAACCGTTGATGATTCCAAGGACTTCTTCGGTAAGCCCACCAGCCTTACTGTTTCCGGTCAGCTCAACGCTGAAAACTTTGCAATGGCTTTCGGTGATGTTTACACCTTCGGACCCACTTTCCGTGCTGAGGTTTCCTATACTCAGCGCCACGCTGCCGAGTTCTGGATGATAGAGCCTGAAATGGCATTTGCCGACCTTAACGACTATATGGATACAGCCGAGGCAATGGTTAAATTCATAATCAACACCGTCTTGGAAAAATGCCCACAGGAAATGGAGTTTTTCAACTCATTTGTGGATAAAGGTCTGCTTCCCAGACTTCAGAACGTTGTAAGTAACGAGTTTGACCGTGTTTCTTACACAAAAGCTGTGGAAATCCTCGAAAATAGTGGAAAGAAATTCGCATATCCTGTTAAGTGGGGCATAGATCTCCAGACTGAGCATGAGCGTTACCTCACTGAGGAAGTTTATAAGAAGCCTATATTCATTACCGACTACCCCAAGGATATAAAGGCATTCTATATGCGAATGAATGAAGACGGAGAAACCGTCGCTGCCGCTGACCTGCTTGTTCCCGGTATAGGTGAGATAATCGGCGGAAGCCAGCGTGAAGAGCGTCTTGATATGCTTGAAAAGCGTATGGATGAGTTGGGACTTAAAAAAGAAGATTACTGGTGGTATCTGGATCTGCGTCGTTACGGTTCATGCCGTCATGCAGGTTTCGGTCTGGGCTTTGAGCGTATGGTCATGTACCTGACCGGCGTTTCAAATATAAGAGACGTTGAACTTCACCCCAGAACAACCGGAAACGCTGATTTCTAATTTTTGATAATCAAGGGACTTGTTAACCAAGTCCCTTTTTTAAATGTTTTAAATGTCATAAAAGGAGGAAAAGTATGAGCAAAGGGAAAAAAATAATGTTCATTATTCTTATACCTGTTTTATTTGCTGCCCTGCTCACGGCTGCGTATTTTGTAAAGCAGAGAATGGAAATTGCAAATGCACCTGAACCGGGTGGAATAGCAGCGGAGTACAGCGAGGAAATTTTTAATGCGGTAAAAACCGGAGAACAGCCGCAGGCTCTGTTTGAAAAAGGCGTTTATGATGCAGGAGCTATGCAGATAGAAAAAATGCCGGAAACTGAGTACGGAAAACTCCTTTATGATTACTGCCTTTCAGATGTAAGCTTTGAGCTTGCAGGCGAAACTGTAAGAGACGGAGCAAAGGCACAGCAGAAAATAAAGCTGACTTTCCCTGTGCTTGAGGGCATATCCGACGGCATGAATGTGGAAATAAATGAAAGACTTGCCCAGATTGTAGCCGAAGCTAACACTCCTGACCAGGTTTATACCGAAGATAACAACTTTAAGCCTGAAATTGTGGAAAACTTATGCTCAGAACTGCTGAATTCAAGGTTAAACAGCGGAGAAAAGCAGGAGAAATCCACAGAATTCACAATGTTGTTGAATTACAGCAAGGGCGAGTGGAAAATTGATAACAGCGACGAAGTTAGAGCAGGTTTTTTGAGCTGGGCAGATGGTGTTGATTTTGATGCAGAGGGCGAAAAAATCAAGGCCGATGCCACCAACGAGCTTACTTATATCCCCTTCCGCTACTCCATAGAAGAGACCGCATTAAGAGCACCCGCCCCTGACCAGAGCAAATTTTATGTGACAGAGGACGCAGCGGAAATCGAAGCCATGCTGCAAACTGACGAGGCGAAAAAGCTTATAGGCGACAGAGAACTTTTGTTCTCTTCCGACAATGAGCGTATTCCCGGAACTCCCATTCATTTTTATCTTGATGAAACTATCCTTGCTATATCATGGCAACAGGTAGAGGCACAGGCTGTGGGTACATATTCTGAGGTTATAGTGGCGGACGGCTCACAAATCAGAAGAAGAATTGCGGGCGATGAGTACGAAAACTTTGAGCATAAAGAGACAAGCTCCTTTGCGGCGGACTGTAACGCTGTTTTAACTCTGGGCGGTGATTTTTACCACCACGACAGAAACTGCGGAATAGTTGTTTATAACCGTGAAATCTACCGTTTTGACCCTGATACCTGCGATACCTGTTATATAACCTCTGACGGAGATATGCTCTTCTCCTACCGTGGACAGTTCCAGACTCAGGAAGAGGCACAGGCCTTTGTTGATGAAAATAATGTTCTGTTTTCTCTGGCTTTCGGCCCTGTACTTATAGATAACGGACAGGACGTCTGCCCCGACTCTTACCAGTGGGGAGAAATCAAAGACCATTATGCAAGAAGTGCCTTGGGAATGTTGGGAGATAAGCACTATGTGGCTTTAAATATCAACTGCCAGCAGCCCGGTTATTATTATCTTGCAACCCTGCGAGATGCCGCCGATGCAATGCTTCGTGCAGGCTGCGTAAAAGCTTATGCACTTGACGGCGGCCAGACCGCCACAACAGTTTTCAACACCGAGCTTATAAATCCCGTTCAGTTCGGTTGGGAGAAACCCATAAGCGATGTAATTTATTTCGGAACTGCTGTTCCTGAAAAATGAAAAAATGCTGTGAAACTAACGTTTCTCAGCATTTTTATATGCAAATAAGATGTAGACAGCCTGAAATTATGTAACAATAGCGCCCAATGTTAAAATCCCCAAGTTTTTCTCGTAAATTTCGGGAAAATCGGAGATAGGCAGCGGATTTTTCCCCAAACCTGCCTCAATAGTGTAGCCGGGGCGGTTGAAATCTTTGATAAACCAGTCTTTATAACCCGCAAAAGCGGAAGAATAGGGAGTGTTTTCCACAGAATATCCTGAAATTGTGGAAAACAGTTGAGCAATTCGTCGGGAATTGAAGGGTTCGTAGTCTGAATACTTCCAATAGATAACATTTCCCTGCGTGTGGTAGGCAAGAATGAGGGCAGGGTCAAAGCTCATGGTAAAGTCGTACATGGCACGGCTTTCCACAGCCGACAAGGGATAAAGCCCCACAAAATCCGCAGGTGCAGGCGAAACTATACCCTGAGCGTATTTGTTCTTTTTGGCCTGTTCCCAACCGGCAGGATATTGGAGATTTAAGTCTGTGCCTGCAATGTTGGCTTTCCAACCGGAGGGAAAAGGATAGGCGGGATAGTCAAGGGCAAGCCTTTTTGCTTTCATGTAGAAATTGCCCTCGGTCAATGCCCCTGTAACAAGGTCTATACCGTCGGGATTAACGGCAGGAATAACGCAAATTGTGGAATAACTATATATTTCGGCAGCTTTTTCGCCGTAAATTTCACCGTCTGAGGCGTAAGATGTGGAAAAGTCCTCGATAAATTTAAGCAGAATAGGTGTAGTTATCCACTCATTGGCGTGGTGAGAGGCATTATAAGCCACTCTGTTTTTGCCGTTTCCAATCATTACGCTCCATAATGGCTTTCCCATGGTACTTTTACCGATTTTACCCACTTTCAGAAACGGGTAACGGGCTTTCAGCCCTGTGATGCAAAAGCCGATAAGCTCGGAGCAGTAATCAACATCGTAGGGAACTACATCAAAAGGCAGAGGAATGATAATGCTGCAGCCTATTTGAATATTTTCCGGTGGAATGTTGGGATTTGCGGTGAGAACAGCCTGAAGAGATGTGCCGAAACATCGGGAAAGGCTGTAAAAACTGTCTCCCGGCAGAGCTTTTACCTTAACAAAACCTGTGTACCAGGGCATGAGCGCCTGATGGGTGAGTTTTCCACATATGCCGTCGGAAATTAAGCCGGCTTTAGTCTGAAAACATTTCAGCGTATTTTCGGTTTTAACACCGAAAATACCGTCTTTTTGCAGTTCTCCGAAGCCGGAGCGGTTTAAAGCAAGCTGTAAAAGCGAGACATGAGGGCCACGACTGCCCCTTTTCAATATATCCATAAAAACGCCTCTCAAAAATCCTTTATAGCAAAGCCTATGCTTACAAAATGCAAAAAATTACAGGTCTAATTTATGCAAAATATACAAAATGATCGGGCTAATTTTGGATTGTGCAGAAGAGGAACTCTGTGTATAATATAAGAGGTTATACGTGGAAACTATAACCTAATTTGACTGCGTGTCCGGCTCTCCATATCAAAAGCCGTACACAGCTTTAATAGGAGGATATGCTTTTCCCTTAGACTCAGGGTGCGGCAGTGTGGAGACCTGTCGTAATACAAATAACACACAGCGGTTATTTGCGAGAATGTTCTTAGCGGAGGCTGAACATTTAGAGTCGGAATTATGGCAACTGTTACACTGAAGAACGTCAAAAAAGTTTACCCTTTCATAAGCGGTGAGACCAAGAAGAAAAAGAAAAAGAAAAAAGGAGAGGAAGAAGAGAAGAAGACCAATCTTCAGATTACCGATCAGGGCGTTGTTGCAGTTCAGGAGTTCAATCTTGACATTGCAGATAAGGAATTCATCGTTCTTGTCGGTCCTTCCGGCTGTGGTAAATCCACTACTCTTAGAATGATCGCCGGTCTTGAAGAGATTTCCGGCGGTGAACTTTACATTGACGGCAAGCTTATGAATGATGTAGCTCCTAAGGATCGCGACATCGCCATGGTTTTCCAGAACTACGCACTGTACCCCCATATGACTGTGTACGAGAATATGGCATTCTCACTGAAGCTCCGCAAGGAGAGTAAGGAAGTAATAGATAAAAAGGTTCGTGAGGCCGCTGAGATTCTGGATATTACTCAGTACCTTGACCGTAAGCCCAAGGCTCTTTCCGGTGGTCAGAGACAGCGTGTTGCGATCGGACGTGCAATCGTCCGTGACCCTGCTGTATTTTTGATGGATGAGCCTCTGTCCAACCTGGATGCAAAGCTCCGTAACCAGATGCGTGCAGAGATAATCAAGCTCCGTGAGCGCATTAACACCACCTTTATTTACGTTACCCATGACCAGACTGAGGCTATGACTCTGGGCGACCGTATCGTTATCATGCGTGACGGTTACATTCAGCAGATCGGTACTCCTCAGGAAGTTTTCAACAATCCCCGCAACCTCTTTGTTGCAGGCTTCATAGGCACTCCACAGATGAACTTCTTCGATGCTCACCTGTCTGTTGAAAACGGCAAGTATGTTGTAACTCTGGGCGGACTTAAAGTTCAGCTTGACGAGGAGAAACAGGCAAGACTGAAAGCAAATAAGGTTGCCGAGCAGGATGTTACTCTGGGTGTTCGTCCTGAGCATACCGATATAATCGAAGAGGGCGGAATCACCGCTAAGGTAGACGTAGCCGAAATGATGGGCTCCTCCGTCCACCTGCACATCACTGCCGAGGGCAAGGACGTTATTATTATCGTTCCCACTATCGACATGAAGGGTCACTACAACATCGGTGACACTGTCCACTTCAAGTTTAACGGCAATGTTGCTCACGTTTTCAGCAAGGAAACCGAGCGCAACCTTGAGTGGTAATTAAATTAAATTTAAAAGCAGGGCTTAGTGCCCTGCTTTTTTTATAAATTTTTAATCAGGCTGTAAGATTTCAAATACTGTTTGCGTCTATATAGGTAGAAGAGAAAAACAGCTGTAATTTCTACTCCCATTCACACCGGAGCGCTGCGGAGAAAAGGAGACAATATGGAAGATAGAGAAATAATAAGTCTTTTCTATAAAAGAGAAGGAAGAGCGGTAGACGAAACAGATAAAAAATACGGGAGAAACTGTCGCTGTATTTCCTATGATATTGTGGGAAATCCGGAGGACAGGGACGAGTGCGTTAACGACAGTTATATGGCGCTGTGGAACAGCATACCGCCGCAAAATCCGCTGAATCTTTCCGCTTATCTGTACAAAACGGTGCGAAATATGAGCCTGATTTGTGTCAGGCAAAAGCAGGCACAAAAGCGTGGCGGTGGAGAATTCAATCTGGTGCTTGATGAATTGCAGGAGTGCGTAGCTTCCAATACAAAAGTTGAGGAGCAGTACGACGCAAAAGAGCTTGCAGAGCTGATAAGGCGCTTTGTAAAAGCCCTGCCCCATGATGAAAGGCTCATGTTCACCGGTCGCTATTGGTTGAGTCTACCGGTAAAGACAATAGCGCTCAGGCTTGGAGTGAAAGAAAACCGTGTCAGCGTTTCACTCCACAGAAGCAGAGAAAAACTCAGGAGGAAGCTTATTGAGGAGGGATTTATATGAAAGCAGATAAACTTTTTGAAGCCATAGGCAATATTGACGACGAGATTGTTGTTGAAAGTGTGGAAACTTTTTATAATAAAACCAAAGCTGTAAAGAGGAAAGGTACGGTTAGAACCATACTTATTGCGGCAGTCATAGTTTCGGTTTTTGCTGCTTTGGGTGTTGCGGCATATGCGGTGGATTTTCTGGGAATGAGGGCACTTATAAGCAGAAAATCCGATATAGACGGCACGGAATACAGCGCTGTTTCAATCACTCGCCCGCAGCAGATTCCAGATTATGTAGGTGAGGAAGTAAAAGCAACGCTTGAAAATGTGGAAAAAGCCTGGGCAGAATGGGAAATTGCCCGTGATGAAAGTCTGAATGTGAAAGTACCAAAACTTTTGGAAGAAGCTCCCAAGGACTGCGAAGCCGAAGAATGGGTTAAAAATGAGGACGGAACATATACTGTAAGATACTGTAAATTCTGCGATGGAGTTGATACAATAATAAAAGAAGTGATAGCCACTGAAGAAGAAATGGAAGAGAAGCATGAGTACGATGAGCTTTTGAATACAGAGTATCCCGGATATGATTTTACATACAGGGTGCATACCGCACAGCAGGCGGCAAAACTGGAGGAGATTGCCCAAAAGTACGGTTTAAATCTCCGCAGAGAAGCAAAATTGGCTTTCAGCAGTGAAACAACCGGTCAAACCGGACAGAACTTTAACTCAAACAAGGCGATTGCAGAAAAGACTGCCGAGATAGGCTGTTCCGGAAACATGTTCAAAGAGACCCCAAGCGGATTTGATAAACTGTACTGGTTCGGCGAGGGTACATTCTGCGCCAGCTACTATGTGGAGCTGCACGGAGTTGAATACTCCTGCTACGCCATAAATAATATGTATTCCACTCTCACAAGCGGCAGAGAGGTTGGCATCTTAGAGCAGAACGCTGATGGCTTCAGCGAGCGTAAATTTACAGCCTCTGACGGAACCGAGCTTACAATCCTTGAAAACGGCGAGTGCGCATATATCTATACCTACCTTGAAAACTCCTACTTTGTAGAGCAGATTGAGCCTATGGACGGAGAAATTCAGGCAGGAGATATAGATTATATAGCAGACTATTTAAATTACAGTGTTATAGGAAAATAAGCGAAAAAAATCTCAGGCTTTAGCCTGAGATTTTTTGTTAATTACTTTTTGTTTGCTTCCGCATATTTCACAATATCTCCCACGCCGTCCAGAACTGCACTGGGTCTGTATGCGTATGTATTGAGCGTGTCGGGAGTGGAAACTCCGGAGAGAACCAGAACGGTGGACATACCGCTTTCCATGCCGGATATAACGTCGGTATCCATTCTATCGCCCACCATGACGGCCTCACCTGAGTGACAGCCTAAAAGGCGGAGACCTGTGCGCATCATAAGGGGGTTGGGTTTGCCGCAGAAATAAGCCTGCTTGCCGGAAGCCATTTCAATAGGAGCTACCAAAGCCCGGCAGGCAGGGGCAATGCCGTTTTCAATGGGACCGGAGAGATCGGAGTTTGCGCCGATAAGCTTTGCACCGTTTACAACAAAGTTTGTTGCCTTAGTTAGAGTGTCCAGAGAGTAGGACTTGCCCTCGCCTATTACCACATAGTCAGGGTCAACATCGTTCATGGTTATACCGGCATCATAGAGGGCATTTAAAAGCCCAGCCTCGCCGATTGCGTAAACGGAACAGCCGGGAGCCTGGTCTTTAAGGAAAGAAGCGGTAGCGAGAGCGCTGGTGTAAAAATGATCCTCGGAAACATCCAGTCCCATTCTTGCCAGTTTCTGCTGAAGCTCACGGGGAGTGTAGCCGCTGTTGTTGGTGAGGAATAAGAATTTCTTGTTTTCTTTGTAAAGCCAATCAATGAACTCAGCCACACCGGGCAGAATCATGTTACCGTGGTAGATAACACCGTCCATATCGCAGAGGAAACCTTTTTTCTCGTTAAAATCGATCATTATTCATTCACATCCTGATAACTTTTATTTTCGTATATATATTATCGGTTTTGCAGAGCAGATACAAGCGGTTAAATAAAAATTTATGTAAAATATTTATTAAGTCAAAAATGGCTTGTGTAGAAGCCACAAATGAGCATATCACAAATTGGTTATACTTATAAAAACCTATGAATGAGCAAAAAGAACTTGAAATTCAGGGGTGGATAACATATAATCCATACGGTTAAAAAAGATTTTTAAGCTTCGGTACAGAGAGACCGGCAAAATCGCTCATATTTTCGGGATGCCTTAGGGGATCTCTGTATCTGTGTGTCTTGCCGGAAGTGGGCAGGGCTTTTTTTATGCCATTTTTCATTAGAGGTGGATAATGTTGAAAATTAAAGCGCAGATAATGGACGAAATTGCTGTAAACCGTGCAGTTACCCGCATTTCCCATCAGATTGTGGAAAAAAACAAGGGAGCGGGAAATCTGGTACTGGTGGGAATCCGCCGCAGAGGTGAACCCCTTGCAGAGCAGATAAGGGAAAATATCCTTAAAATTGAGGGTGTGGATGTGCCTTGCGGCAGTATAGATATAGGCTTTTATCGGGACGATTTGAGCGAAGTTTCCGAAAATCCGCAGGTAAGGGCGGCGGAGCTACCATTTTCCGTGGATGATAAAGACCTTGTGATTGTGGACGACGTGATTTATACCGGCCGCACAGCAAGAGCCGCCATTGAGGCGGTTTTTTCCTGCGGCAGACCACGGAGCATACAGCTTGCGGTGCTTATAGACCGAGGCCACAGAGAACTGCCCATTAGGCCGGACTTTGTGGGAAAAAATATTCCAAGCTCAAGAAATGAGCTGATAGAGGTGAGATTGCCCCAGTATGACGGGGAAACCGCCGTTTTCCTTATGGAAAAATAAATAAGCGCAAAACAAAATTTATATAAAGAGAGGTACACAAAAAATGGGAAAGAAACAATTTGATGAACCCATCTACGATGCCCGCAGTCTGGGTGTTCCCAAAATGTTTGTATTGGGTATTCAGCATATGTTCGCCATGTTCGGCGCAACCGTTCTTGTCCCCGCACTTACAGGTCTTGACGTTGCAACCACTCTGCTTTTTGCAGGTCTTGGCACATTGCTTTTCCACCTTATAACCAAGGGCAAGGTTCCTGCATTCCTCGGCTCTTCCTTTGCATTTATCGGCGGATATAATGCAATCCGTACTGTGGGACTGATGGCTGACGGAAGCCCGCAGTTTGATAATTCTCTTCTCCCCTATGCCTGCTTCGGTGTTGCCATTGCAGGACTAATGTATGTGATTTTGTCCCTGCTGTTTAAAACCTTCGGCGTAAAGAAAGTTATGCGCTTTTTCCCTCCCATAGTTACAGGCCCGATTATTATTGCAATCGGTCTTACTCTCTCCTCTTCTGCAATAACCAACTGCCGTGCAAACGCTCCGGTTGCTGTGGTTGCAATAGCTATTGTTATATGCTTTAACATCTGGGGCAAGGGCATGGCAAAGATAATTCCCATACTGCTTGGCGTTTTAGGCTCATATATTTTTGCACTTATTATCGACCCTGCCGAGCGTGCAGCTGTTGTGCAGGCAGTGTCTCAGGCTGACTGGTTCGGACTTCCCATTCATTGGGACAGCACCGTTTTCGGCCTCTTCCAGACTGATGTGGACTATTCCCTGCTCTGGTCTTCTGTCTTTACCATTGTACCTCTGTCTCTTGCAACTATGGTTGAGCATATAGGCGATATTTGTGCCATCTCCTCCACCTGCGAGAAAAACTACATGGTAGATCCCGGTTTCCACCGTACCCTGCTCGGTGACGGTCTGGCAACCACTCTGGCCTCCCTCTTCGGCGCACCTGCAAATACCACCTACGGCGAAAATACCGGCGTTCTGGCGCTCTCCAAGGTCTATGACCCCAGAGTTATCCGCATAGCCGCCTGCATCGCTGTGCTGGTTTCTTTCTGCCCCAAGTTTGCAGCTCTGGTTGCTGCAATGCCTACCGCCACTATCGGCGGCGTTTCCCTTATCCTTTATGGTATGATTTCAGCCGTTGGTGTCCGCAATGTTGTTGAAAACAAGGTTGACTTCACCAACACCAGAAACGTCATTATCGCCGCTCTTATTCTGGTTCTGGCTATCGGTATCAACTACTCCGGCGCAATACAGATAGGTATTGTAAGCCTGTCCGGTCTGGCAGTTGCCTCTCTGGTAGGTATCGGCCTTAATGCAATTCTCCCCGGTAAGGACTACGAGTTCCAGCAGGAGGACGAGGGTTCCACTTCTGTTAACTTCAAGGTCTGAGAAAATATATTTATAAAAAGCTCGCCTTTTTGGGCGAGTTTTTTTCACCAGTATATAATTGCCGGTGGGAAAAATCTTTGAATAAATGAGAAATCAGACAATATTAGTTGTGTTTCAACAAAAAGATTGGAGTTAAACAACGGCGGCGTTCAAATTGTGGAAAACTATTGGCTTTCATCCGGATTTTCCGTTGTTCGGAGCAAAAAATCAGAGACTTTTAAACATTACACATAAAAAAATTACCGATACTATGTATCGGTAATTTTTTTTATTTATCGTTCTTCTCGGAAATATGCAAGTCCAAGAGATGCAGGGGGCTGATTTTCCCGCTTGTTTCTCATACTGGTGATAATAAGGACTATAATAGTTACAAGATAAGGAATCATCTTGTAAAGCTCCTTTACGCAGAGGTTTGTACCGGTGGGTATAAACAGGTAAAGAATGTACAGTCCGCCGAACAGGAAAGAGGAAATAACTCCCCAGTTGGGACGCCAGATAGTGAAGATAACAAGAGCGATTGCAAGCCAGCCACGGTCGCCGAAAGCGTCGTTAGACCAGACGCCGCAGGCGTAGTCCATAACGTAGTAAAGGCCGCCCAGACCTGCTATCATACTGCCAACGCAGGTGGCAATGTATTTATAGCGGTTTACGTTTATACCGGCAGCATCGGCAGTTTCAGGGCTTTCACCCACAGCACGGAGCTGTAAGCCCACACGGGTCTTTTTCAGCATATATGCGGCGATGAGAGCGATGGCAACAGCCAGATAAGCCAGAAATCCGTAGGAAAGGAAAACCTTGCCGAACCAGCCCAGATTATCAGCAAAGGGAAGAGAGCGGCTGAAAAATGAGGATGTGTTGGAAAGAGCGATGGAGGGAACTTCACTTCCGGTGAGTTTAATCAAAGAACCGCCGAAAAAGTTACCGAAACCGACACCGAAAGTAGTCATTGCAAGACCGGTGACGTTCTGGTTAGCTCTTAAAGTAACTGTTAAGAAGCAGTAGAGCAGACCCATAAGCAGTGAACCTAAAAGGCAGGACAGCATGGGGATTAAGATGGCCAGAAAACCGTTTATAGCCTCAGGAGAAGAAAGGCTCTGCTCGTAGAGGAAAGCTCCGATAACGCCGGAAATACCGCCCACGTACATAATACCGGGAATACCAAGGTTCAGGTTACCGGATTTTTCGGTGAGGGTTTCACCGGTGCAGCCGAAAAGAAGGGGTACGCCCTGTACAACGGCTCTGGGGATAAAGGAAACAAAATCAAACATTATGCTTTAGCCTCCTTTTTTGCGCTTTTGCGAAAACTCAGTTTGTAGTTGATAAAGAACTCACTGCCTATGATGAAGAACAGGATTATACCGGTGAGAATATCGGCAAAGGAGTGGTTAAGACCGAAGATTGTGGAAATCTCGGTAGCACCACGGCTGAGGAATACCAGAAGTAAGCTTGCGAAAATCATGGTTATGGGGTTAAACTTTGCGAGCCATGCAACCATGATAGCTGTGTAACCACGACCGCCGGCAATAGTGGTGGTAATGGTGTGGTCGGTGCCGCCGACCAGCAGAAGACCTGCAATACCGCAGATAGCACCGGAAAGGAGCATGGTGCGAATGATTACCTTTTCAACCTTGATACCCACATATCTTGCGGTGCGCTCACTCTCACCAACAACGGAAATCTCATACCCGTGCTTTGAGTAGTTGAGGTACACATACATACCAATGGTGATAAGAGCAACAATGATAATGTTCAAAAGGTATTTGTAAGAGCCAATCTGAGGCAGCCAGCCTGCCTGAGTGGACTGGTTTATGATACCGATTTTACCTGCACCTTTGGGAACCTCCCAGAGAATGACAAAGAATGCAACAAGCTGAATTGCCACATAGTTCATCATAAGGGTGAACAGGGTTTCGTTGGTGTTCCACTTGGCCTTGAAGAAACCGGGGATAACTGCCCAGAGAGCACCGGCAGCAATACTTGCAGCAACCATTATGCAAATGAGTAACCAGTTGGGAATTTTATCTCCCAGCAGAATCATGCAGGCCGCAGAAGCTAGACCGCCGATAAGTACCTGACCTTCACCGCCTATATTCCAAAATCGCATTTTAAATGCAGGGGTAAGAGCCAGTGCGATACAGAGTAGGATAGACAGATTTTGAAGTAAAATCCAGATTTTTCTGGGAGTACCGAAAGCGCCTTTAAACATGGCGGCGTAGATTTGAATTGGATTTTCACCGGTCAGCAAAGTAGTGACCAGAGCGCAGACAATGAGAGCCAGAACAATGGCGCCGCCTCTAATGAGCCAGCCCATGTACCAGGGAATACTGCCTCGTTTTACAATGTGAACCAAAGGCCCACGGTTTTCTTTATTCATTTTCTTCCTTACCTCCGAGCCTTGTCATCATCATACCGACTTCTTCCTTTTTAGCGCCTCTGCCGGGGATTATACCGCTGACCTTGCCGCCGCAAAGAATCAGAATTCTGTCGGCAAGCTCCAGAAGCACGTCCAGATCCTCGCCAACATAAATAACTGCAACACCGGCCTGTTTCTGTTTATTTATAAGGTCATAAATGGTGTAGGATGAGTTTATATCAAGACCACGAACAGCGTAAGCTGTAAGCAGAACGGTAGGAGCGGAAGCAATTTCACGTCCTATCAGCACTTTCTGGACATTACCGCCGGAGAGACGGCGGACAGGAGTAGAGATGCCGGGAGTGCTGACTTCAAGCTTATCCACAACGTCCTGAGCCAGTTTTTTAGGGCTCTTTTTGTCGGTGAAGAAGGAGTGACCACGGCGGAATGAGCGTAGCATCATGTTGTCTGCAAGGTCCATGTTGCCAACAAGCCCCATACCCAGTCTGTCCTCAGGGACAAATGACAGAGAAACACCAAGCTTTGCAATGTCCAGAGGGTCTTTGCCTACAAGCTCTTCCCTCTCGCCGTCGTCGTTTATGTAGCTGATGCTGCCGCTTTCGGTGGGCTGAAGACCGGCAATGGCTTCAAGCAGTTCCTTCTGACCGCAGCCGGAAATACCTGCAATACCCAGAATTTCGCCTGAATTTGCGGTAAAGGAAACATCGTCCAGTTTTACAATACCGTCAATGCTCTTAACAGTCAGGTTTTTGACTTCAATTCTTGATTTGGGATTTACAGGCTCGGGGCGCTCAATGTTGAGTGCTACGGGGTGGCCAACCATCATGTTGGTCATTTCCTGAGCGTTGGTGTTTTTGGTGGGCATATCACCGATAAACTGACCGTGACGCAAAACTGCAACTCTGTCGGAGAGAGCCTCAACCTCGTGCATTTTATGGGTGATTATAACGATAGCTTTACCTGCATCACGCATATTGCGCAAAACGGTAAAGAGCTTTTCAGTTTCCTGAGGAGTCAGAACAGCGGTGGGCTCGTCCAGAATCAGAATATCGGCACCTCTGTACAGCACCTTGATTATTTCAACGGTCTGCTTCTGAGAAACGGACATGTCGTAAATCTTCTGATTCGGGTCAACATCAAAGCCGTAGGCATCGCAAATTTCTTTTACTTTTTCGTTTACCTTTCGCATATCGAGGCGGCCCTCTTCTTTAAGACCAAGCACGATATTTTCGGCGGCAGTGAGTACATCAACCAGTTTAAAATGCTGGTGTATCATACCTATGCCCAGATTGAAAGCATCCTTAGGTGAGCGAATAACTACTTCTTTTCCGTCAATGGAGATTTCGCCCTCATCGGGGAAATAAATGCCGGAGAGCATATTCATAAGAGTAGTTTTACCGCTGCCGTTTTCGCCCAGCAGAGCCAGAATTTCTCCTCTGTATATGTCCAGCCATACCTTGTCATTAGCTACCACATTGCCGAAAGTTTTGGTTATATTTCGCATTTTTACTGCGGGAACCCTTGTATCCAACGACTTCACACTCCCTGTTAAAGTTGAAAAACTAATTGAAAAAAAGCAGAATACTGCAAAGGGAAAGGCAGAGGCAGATAGTCACTGTATTTCCCTTTACAGTACAAAGGGAAGTCCCGCAAGGAAACGGGACTTCCCGGATGTATTAGGTTAAATTAGAACTTGCTATCGAGAAGGTTGATACCGTCTATCAGGAGGTCGAAGTAAGGAGCTGCACGGAACTCAGACTCGTGGAAGTAACCATCGGAGATGGCTTCGGTCTCGTGCTCGGAAGCAGCATCGGAGTCGACATCGGCAAGGTAAGAGTCAACGGTCTCGCCATTAACGGTGAAGTTAGCAGTATCGAAGATGTGGAGCTCACCGCTTTCGATCTTTGCCTGTGCCTCGGCGATAGCATCAGCAGTGCCTTCAGCAGCAGCCTTCTCGTTTACTTCGGTGAGGACAACAGAACCGGTGGACAGATCGCCGACCCAGTCGGTAGCGATCTCTTCATCGTTCATAACTGCGCTGATGGCGTAGATGTAATAAGGAGTCCAGTCGATACGGGAAGAAACGATAAAGGTGTTGGGGCAGGCATCAAGAGTGCTGCCGTTGTAGCTGATGTTGGGAACACCGGCGGTCTCGCAGGCAGTAGGAGCACCCATGGAGTCAGCGTGCTGGCTGATGAGCTTGCAGCCATTTTCAATGAGCTTGTTAGCAGCTTCTTTCTCAGCAGTCTCATCGTACCAGGAGCCGGTGAAGGTTACATCCATGGTAACGGTGGGGCATACGGAACGAGCACCGAGGAAGAAGGAGGTATAACCGGAAACAACTTCAGCGTAGGTGAAAGCACCGACGTAGCCGATCTTTGCCTCTTCGGCGGTGAACTCACCGGCCTCGATCATTTCGTTGAGCTTCATACCGGCAGCGATACCAGCAAGGTAACGACCCTGGTAAATGGAAGCGAAAGCGTTGTGGTAGTTTGCAAGACCCTCGGTGTGAGCTTTAACACCGGTGGAGTGGCAGAACTGAACTTCGGGGAATTCCTTAGCAGCCTGAATCATGAAGTCCTCATGACCGAAGGAGTCGGCAAAGACGATGGAGCAACCGGCATCAGCCAGCTCGCAGGCAGCGTCGTAGCACTCCTGACCTTCAGGAATATTGGTGCGGAATATGAACTGATCTTCAGTGAAACCAAGAGCTGCGCAAGCGGACTTTGCGGCATTGATGAAGTTGAGATCGTAGGTGGAGTTTTCATCGTGAAGGAAAATGAAACCAACCTTCAGATCTTCTGCGCCGTTACCTTCAGCAGGAGCCTCAGCAGGAGCCTCAGCGGGGGTCTCTTCAGGGGCTTTGCTGTCTCCGCAGGCGCAGAGGGCAAAAACCATAACCAGAGCAAGCAGCATTGCGATGATCTTTTTCATTCGTTAATCTCCTCAATAAGATTATTTATTTATCAAAATCACCTAAGTGATAAAGATACAAAAACAAAAAAGCATTGGAAAAGAAATCATCTCTACCAATGCCTAAAATAGGGAAAAGCAAGTAAAACAGGCACTTCCCGGAGCAACATTCGATAGTCCGGTCGTTTACGGTGCCGGGTAGAGACTTCAAAACCATATCATTTGATTTATATCGAAAATATTAACTTTTGCAAATATAGATTAACAGCAAAAAAAATAATTGTCAAGGGAATATTTAGCTGAATTTACCATTTTCGACACAAAAAATTGTCAGATTCGTCAGAAAAATCAGCCGAAAGTAATTTTGCCGTCGTCGGTCATTGAGCTTATTCTTGCAAGGGATTCAACGGTCAGTCCTTCTTCTCTCAGCTTGTTGCCGCCGCCCTGGAAGAGCTTCTCGATTGCAATTCCTGCGCCCACAACTTCAGCGCCGCCCTGCTGTGCAAGAGCTCTTAAGCCTACGAGAGCTGCACCGGTTGCGAGAAAATCGTCTACTATCAGAATCTTGTCGCCGGCGTTTATGTATTCCTTTGAAACAACAACGGTGTTGGTGTTGCCGTGAGTAAAGGAAGGAATCTCAACAGAATAAACATCGTCGGAAATGTTTTTGGATTTGCTCTTCTTTGCAAAAACCATAGGACATTCAAAAACGTAAGCGGTCATAATTGCAAGAGCTATACCTGAGGCCTCAATGGTGAAAATCTTGTTAACGCCCTTATCTCCGAAGAGCCGTTTAAGCTCTAAAGCCATGTCGTGAATGAGTAAAGGGTCTATCTGGTGGTTAAGAAAATTATCAACCTTTAAGATTCCACCGGGTTTAATTACCCCGTCTTTAAGTATTCTATCCTCGAGAGCCTTCATGTAAAATACCTCCAAAAGCAAAATTCGACTTAATTTTAGCCTAAATTACGGCGTAAAGCAAGAGAAAAAAATAAAACCGAAAAAAGCCCGTCGTATATCGACAGGCTTTGTTTCGGGTAATTTTATAAAATTAAATTACACAGCGCGGGTGACCTTGCCGCTGCGCAGGCAGCGAGTGCAAGCGTAAACATGCTGAGGAGCACCGTTTACGATGGCCTTGACGCGCTTCACGTTCGGCTTCCAAGTACGGTTGGAGCGTCTGTGAGAGTGGCTGACCTGAATGCCGAAAGAAGCATCCTTGCCGCAGAACTGACACTTTGCCATTTATTGAAGCACCTCCTTGCTTGTGTTTAGCTACATTTAAGCAGCTTATATATAATAGCAGAGCACGGGTATAAATGCAAGCATTTTTTTGTTTTGATGGCCGAAAAAACGGATAAAAAACATTCGAGACATTACAAATGGACACAAAAGTGGGATTATTCCATAAAAATTGCAAATAGAAAAGCTGAAACACAACCTTTAAAATATCAAAGCATTTATTGCACATTACAGATATTGTTTCATATCCGACAGTTTATGAGGAAAAAGGATTGCCAAACGGCGCTGAAATGGTTAAAATAATAGAAAGATATAATATGGAAAGGGTATCCTTTAAATACTCAAAATTAACGGAGGAAGAGCGATGAGAAGCAAGTATTCGGTAAAGCTCAAAACAATAGCGGAAGAGCATGATCTTACGCCTTTGCATGTATCAAAAGATTATGAGACAGCGGTATTAACCACAGCCGATGTAAACAGACCGGCTATGCAGCTCACCGGCTTTTATAACTACTTTGACCCCAGACGGCTGCAGATTATAGGCCGTGTTGAGAGTACATATCTGGACACACTGAGCCATGAGGAGAGACTTGAGGCTTTTGACAGATTTATGGGCTACGATATTGCAGGACTTGTTATCTGCCACAATGCCGCTGCCTTCCCCGAGTGTATAGAGATGGCGGAGAAGTATGACAGAAACGTATTCCAGACTTCGGAGGACACCTCTGATTTTCTGGCAGACGTTATAACCACTCTCCATAATTACCTTGCCCCCAGACTTACCACTCACGGCGGACTTATAGAGATTTACGGTGAGGGCGTTCTGCTTATCGGTGACAGCGGTATCGGTAAGAGCGAGACTGCCCTTGAGCTTATAAAGCGTGGCCACCGTCTGGTTGCAGATGATGCGGTGGAGATTAAGAGAGTTGATAAAGACACTCTGGTTGGCTCCGCTCCCGAAATTATCCGCTATTATATGGAGCTTCGTGGCATAGGAGTTATAAATGTAAGACATATTTACGGCGTTGGTGCTGTTAAGCCGGAAAACAATATAGATGTTGTTGTTAAAATGGAAAAATGGCAGGAGGGCAAAGCCTACGACAGACTGGGTCTTTCAAACGAGACTATGGAAATTTTAGGCGTTCAGCTCCCTCTGGTCACCATACCTGTCACCCCCGGCAGAAACCTTGCCGTTATAATGGAGCTTGCCGCCATGAACAACCGCCAGAAGAAGATGGGCTTCAATGCGGCGGAGACTTTGGCAGCCGAGCATGACAGAGCGATTGATAACGGCTGTTTTTAAAAAATATTTGGAGAATTTTATGGAAAATCTTGAAAAAGCTATCGGAGAGATAAAAAGCCTCTTTCCCGAAGTGAAACTTCTGGAAGAGGAAAACATGAGCGCTCACAGCACCTTTAAAATCGGCGGGCCTGTGAGAGCAATGGCCTTTCCGAGAAGCGAAGAGGAGTTTGTTAAAATCTGTTCTCTTTTGCGAAAATTCCGCATTTTACCTATGCTTTTGGGTAAGGGAAGTAACATCCTCTTCCCTGATGAGGGTTTAAAAGAGCTGTTTATAATAAGCACCGATTTACTAAATGAGCTGTCCCTTTCCCCTGACGGCACTATAATTGCAGGAGCGGGAGTTTCGCTGGCAAAGCTTTCAGCCTTTGCGGCTCAGAATTCACTCAGCGGCCTTGAATTTGCATCGGGAATTCCCGGCTGTTTAGGGGGCAGCTGCGTTATGAATGCAGGCGCTTTCGGCGGTGAGCTTAAAGACTGCGTTGAAAGCGTAAGATGTTACGACCTTAAAAACGAAAAGCTTCTGGAACTGAGTAATGAGGAATGTAAATTCCAGTACAGAGGCAGTCTTTTTAAAGACAGCGGAGATTATGCAATTTTAGGAGCAAAGCTCCGCCTCAAGAAAGGCGACAGCGGAGAGATTCTCCGGAAAATGCGTGAATTCAGTCAGTGCCGCCGTGATAAACAGCCACTGGATTTCCCCTCAGCAGGAAGTGCATTTAAACGGCCTGAGGGCTGTTTTGCCGCCGCACTTATAGATGAGGCAGGCTTAAAGGGCTATTCCGTGGGCGGAGCGCAGGTTTCCGAAAAGCACGCAGGTTTTATCGTAAATACTGGAAATGCAACAGCCTGCGAGGTGAGAGAACTTTTCCGACAGGTTGAGGGAAAGGTTATGAAACTCAGCGGAGTAAGCCTGGAACCTGAAGTTATAATATTAGATAAAGACTTCAGAAAAGAGTGTTGAAAGAATAAACCAAGGATATTGAGAAATAGGGCATATAGCCCAGGATTGGAGGAAAAACATGGAGTTTCTTATAATTACAGGACTTTCCGGTGCAGGAAAAAGCAGAGCCGCAGATGTACTGGAAGACTTGGAATACTACTGTGTTGATAATATGCCGGTGGCTCTTATGACCAGATTTGCAGAACTGTGCATAGCAACACAGGGACGTTATGAAAAAGTGGCACTTGTTACAGATATTCGTGAAAGAGACTGCTTTAATGAACTTTTAGGCAAGATTGATGAACTGAAAAATATGGACTGCAAGGTTCATATTCTCTACATGGACGCAGATAAATCAACTCTTGTAAAGCGCTATAAGGAATCCCGCCGTCCTCACCCGCTGGCAGATCCGGGAGTTACCGTTGAGCAGGCTATCGAGAAAGAAATAACTCAGCTTGCGCCCATTAAGGAAAAGGCTGATTATATAGTAAACAGCTCAAATCTCACTCTCCCCATGCTCCAGAACCGCCTTTTTGCGCTCTTTGCCGGAGAGGGAAAGACCAGTGATATTGAGGTTACGGTTGAGTCCTTTGACTATAAGCGTGGAATTCCTATGGACGCCGATCTGGTGTTTGATGCAAGACTTCTGCCCAATCCCTCTTATGTGGAGGATCTGCGCCCCCTTACCGGACTTGATAGACCGGTGGGCGAGTTTGTGTTCGGCTATCAGCAGACCAGAAGCTTTATGGAGAAAATCGAGTCTCTGCTTGATTTCATGCTTCCTCTCTACATTGAGGAGGGAAAGCTTGGCCTTACCGTAGCCATCGGCTGCACCGGCGGCCGCCACAGAAGCGTTGCCATTGCCGCCGCCATCAATGATTATCTGGTAGCAAAGGGGATACACTCTGTAAACGTAAACAGAGATTTGAATAAGTAATATGTCATTTTCATCAGAAACAAAGGCTGAGCTTTCCCAGCTCCGCTTAGATAAAAAATGTTGTGCGCTGGCGGAAAGCTACGGGGTACTGCTTTATTGCAACACCTTTTCGGCAAGGGAAATCAGGATAATAACAGGCAGCGAAAGCTTTGCCGAGCGCCTGCCCAAGCTTTTCCGCAAGGCGTTTTCCGTAACATTTGATAAACTGCCGAAAGAGGACTGCAAAGGGAAAAGAAGCTTCTACATAGAAGACAGAGATAAAATTAAAACCATATTTGACAGCTTCGATCTGGAGATGTCCGGCCTCAGCCAGCACATCAATTTCGGCATGATAGAAAACGAGTGCTGCCGAGCTTCTCTTGTGAGAGGTGCGTTCCTTGCAGGCGGAGCGGTGACAGACCCTGAAAAAAACTACCATCTGGAGCTTGCCACCCCTCACCACAGTGTGAGCCGGGAGATGTACTCAATATTACTGGATATGGAGTTTTCCCCTAAGGAGACAGAGCGCAGCGGCAATTCCCTGCTGTATTTTAAAAAGGCAGATGCAATAGCCGACTTCTTCACCAAAATAGGCGCACCTGTTGCCGCAATGAATGTGATGACGGCAAAGGTGGACAAGGAAATGCGAAACACCATAACAAGGCAGATTAACTGCGACTCAGCCAATACCGACAAGACGGTGGCGGCGGCGCAGGCACAGATAGATGCAATCCACCGTTTTGCCCGTTCCTACGGTCTGGATGCACTGCCGGAACCTTTAAAGGATGCGGCACTTTTGAGAATTACCAACCCTGCGGCAAGTCTTGCCGATCTTGCCATGCTCTCTATGCCGAAAGTCAGCAAAAGCTGTCTTTCCCACAGACTGAAAAAGATTATGAGTATGGCACCTGAGGACGGGGAATAAAGATATTTTGAAAGGAATGAGGCAATGGCTTTTGTTCATTTACATGTACATACCGAGTTCTCCCTGCTGGACGGAGCCTGCCGCATAAAAAAAGTGGCAAAGCGGGCAAAAGAGCTGGGACAGACTGCTCTTGCTATAACAGACCACGGAGTTATGTACGGTGCCGTGGATTTTTATAAAGCCTGCAAGGACGCCGGTATAAAACCCATAATCGGGTGCGAGGTCTATGTTGCACCAAGAGGTATGGAAGATAAACAGTACGGCATAGACAATATGTACAGCCACCTGATTTTGCTTTGCAAAAATGAGACAGGCTATAAGAATTTGTGCTACATGGTGAGCGCCGCTTTTTCGGACGGTTTTTATGTAAAGCCCAGAATTGACTGGCCCTTGCTCCACAGGCACGCAGAGGGACTAATCTGTCTTTCCGGCTGTGTGGCAGGTGCAATTCCGAGACTTATAATAAACGGCGATTATGAAAAGGCAAAAATGAAAGCCGTGGAGCTGAAAGAGCTTTTCGGTGATGATTTTTACCTCGAAATACAGGATCACGGTCTGAGAGAGGAAAAAGTGGCTTCTCAGGGCTTAATCAAGCTGAGTAAGGAACTGAATATTCCTCTTGCTCTTACAAATGACGCCCACTATATAGAGAAAAAAGATTCCTATTATCAGGACGTGCTGATGTGCATTCAGATGCAGAAAACCGTGGACGACACAAACCGTATGCGTTTTGAGTCTCAGGAGCTGTACCTTAAATCCGAGGAGGAAATGCGAGCTCTTTTCCCCGATTACGGAGAGGCGGCAGATAATACAGCACTGATTGCGGAAAAATGCAATTTTGAATTTGTGTTCGGCAACTATCAGCTCCCCCGCTTTAAGCTTCCGCAGGGGGAAACCGACAGCTATGAGTATCTGGAAAAGCTCTGCGAAAAGGGCTTTGCCGAGCGGTTTTCCACAAGACCGGAAGTGCATACTCAGCTTGAATATGAGCTGGGAGTAATAAAGAAAATGGGCTTTGTGGATTACTTCCTCATAGTTCAGGACTATATAAACTACGCAAAATCTCAGGGCATACCGGTAGGCCCTGGCCGTGGCAGTGCGGCAGGAAGCGTTGTTGCCTACTGCCTGCATATTACCGATGTTGACCCTATAAAATACTCTCTCTTCTTTGAGCGATTTTTGAACCCTGAGCGAGTTTCCATGCCTGATATTGACGTGGACTTCTGCATTAACCGCCGTGGCGAGGTAATAGATTATGTAAACCGACTCTACGGCTCAGACCATGTGGCGCAGATCGTAACATTCGGAACTATGGCGGCGAGAGCGGCCATACGAGACGTGGGAAGAGTGCTTTCTGTCAGCTATGCGGAGACAGATGCGGTTGCAAAGCAGGTGCCTACTGCCTTGAATATGACTATCGACGAGGCACTGGAGCTGTCCGCACCCTTAAAGGAAATGTATAACGGAGACGAGACGGTAAAGCGTCTTATTGATGTTGCAAGAGCCCTTGAGGGTATGCCCCGCCACGCTTCCACCCACGCCGCAGGTGTTGTTATAACCGACAGACCGGTTTATGAATATGTACCGCTGGCGAGAAATGATGAGACAATGGTGTGCCAGTATTCCATGACTACTCTGGAAGAACTGGGACTTCTGAAAATGGACTTTCTGGGTCTTAGAAACCTTACGGTTTTGGAGGATGCGGCACAGCAGGTCAGAAAATATAAACCAGATTTCAGAATTGAAGAAATTCCCGATAATGATGCGGAGACTTTCCGTATGCTCTCCGAGGGCAGAACTCAGGGTGTGTTCCAGCTTGAAAGCTCAGGTATCACCAATGTTTGCGTAAGCATTAAGCCCAAGAGCATTGAAGATATTACCGCTGTAATTGCCCTTTATCGTCCCGGTCCTATGGATAGTATTCCCAGATTTGTGGAATACTCCAACCATCCGGAAAAGATAAAATACAAGCATGAGCTTTTGCGGCCTATACTCGAAGTTACCTACGGCTGTATAGTCTATCAGGAGCAGGTTATTGAAATTTTCCGCCGGCTGGCAGGCTTTACCCTTGGACAGGCTGATAACATCAGACGAGCCATGTCCAAGAAAAAACACGCTGTAATTGATGCGGAGAGAAAGGCTTTTGTGTACGGCGATAAGGAGCGAAATATTGACGGCGCACTGGCAAGAGGTGTGTCGGAGGACGTTGCAAACAGCATCTATGATGAAATAATAGACTTTGCAAGTTACGCCTTTAATAAGGCTCACGCCGTCAGCTATGCCATAGTCACCTACCGCACAGCCTACATGAAGCGCCATTATCCCAGAGAATATATGGCGGCGCTTTTGACCTCTGTTTTGGATAACAGTGTTAAAGTCTCCGAGTATATAGCCGAGTGCAGAGAGCTTGGAATAAAGCTTCTGCCCCCTGACGTGAATGAATCGGAGGCAAACTTCAGCGTTTCGGGAGAAAACCTCCGCTTCGGCCTTGCCGCAATAAAGGGCGTGGGCTGGACGGCAGTAGAAAAGCTGACCGCCGAGCGTGAGAAGAACGGCCCGTTCAAGAGCTTTGAGGATTTCTGTCTCCGTGAAGCCGGCAGGGATATAAACAGACGTGCTGTTGAAAACCTTATTAGAGCAGGCGCTTTTGACAGTATGGGGTATAAGCGTAAAGCACTTTTGCAGATTTCCGATGCTGTTATAGACGGTACGAGCAGAGCGCAGAAGGATATGCTTTCAGGTCAGCTCAGCTTGTTTGAAACTGAGGACAGCGGAGATGAACAGAGTTTCTCCATTCCCATTCCCGATGTGGAGGAATTCAGCCCCAGAGAGCTTATGACAATGGAGCGGGATATTACAGGCCTTTATTTCTCCGGTCATCCTATGGATGAGTACAGGGAGGTAGCAAAAAGAGCGGGAGCTGTGCCGATAGGCGCAATACTTTCGGACTTTTCCGCCGAGGGCGGCCCCCAGAAGTTTTTCGATAATCAGCGTATAACCATTGCAGGCATTGTAGACCACTATAAGACCAGAACCACCAAGTCAAATAATCTTATGAGCTATATTCAGCTTGAAGATGACAGCGGAAGTATGGAGCTTATTGCGTTCCAGAATGTACTGGATAAGGGCGGCGCATATCTTAAAGATGATGCGGCACTGCTTGCAAACGGACGCATTTCCATTCGTGATGAAAACGAGCCACAGATCAGGCTTGAGAGTATAAGACCCCTTACAGACTTGAATATTCCGGCACCTGAGCCTGAGCAGAGGGAGAAAAAGCTGTGGGTGAAGCTGCCATCACGGGAGGATCCTGTTCTTAAACGTATAGAGCTTATACTCACCATGTTCCCGGGAACGGATAAAATGATAATCTATTGCGAAAAGGAAAATAAGCGTATCGGAACTTCCTGCCTTATCCATGAGGGACTTGTAATGGAACTCAAGGAAATGCTTGGGGACAGTAACGTAGTTGTAAAATAAAATAACAGCGTGCCCTGATGGTTCCTGATGGTACCTGATGGTCACGCTGTTATTTTTATTTTGAATTTATCAGCCTGAAAAATGCTGGCACAAATGCCGTAAACAGCAGTTTTCACACATAGGCTTTCTGGCATCACACACCGCTCTGCCGTGCAAAACTATGCAATGGCAGAAGTCGGAGGAGTGCTCCGGCGGAAGAACCTTTCGGAGAGCCATTTCGATTTTTACAGGGTCTTTGAGATTGTCCACTATACCCAGACGGTTTGTAATTCTGATGCAGTGGGTATCCACAACGGTAGAGCCGGGAATGTGGAAAACATCGCCCAGAATCAGGTTTGCGGTTTTCCGTCCCACACCGGGAAGCGCTGTCAGTTCTTCCATAGTGGCAGGGACTTTTCCGCCGTGCTTTTGCAGAAGCATCTGGGCGCATGCCACAATATCTCTGGCTTTTGCGTGGTAAAATCCGCAGGAGTGGACATATTTTTCAACTTCCTCAACCTCTGCCTCGGCGAAAGCTTCCAGAGTGGGAAAGCGCTCAAAAAGTGCAGGGGTGATTTTATTCACTCGCTCGTCGGTACACTGTGCCGCAAGGCGAACGGAAAACAGAAGCTCGTAGTCTTTTCTGAAATCCAGAGTGCAGTCTGCCTGAGGATATTCCTCAAGCAGAAGCCTTACTATCTCGTCAATCTGTTGTTGTGTACGCATATCAGTAGTTCAGGCCTATGTGACCGCCGCACTCGATGGTGGGAATTTCGGTGTCACCGTACTTGCCGCCGAAGTGCCATTCAACCTGCAAGGTCATATCGTCGTCAAGGTCAACAACGAAGGTGTGTTCGGCAAGAAGAGTGGTTATTTTATCTTTACCGTCATAGTCAATGGCGGGAGCGTCCAGTGAAACGTACTGACCGCCAAGGCTCATCTGAACAGATTTCTTGCTTGCGGCAAGCTGAAGGCTGTAAGACTCGAGATACAGTTTGACCGTTATCTCTGCCTGAGAATCACCCTTGGACTTTGCGCTCCAGTCCGCCTTAATGTTAATAAGTGCGCCTGTGTCGGACTTAAAGGAGCCGGAACCTAGATCAGCAGGGAGCTGAGGTGTAGGCGTAGGTGTAGGTGTAGGTGTGGGTGTGGGTGTGGGTGTGGGAGTAGGCGTGGGTGTAGGCGTAGGTTTAGGAGTAGATGTAGGAGTAGGAGAAGGTGTAGGCACGGGAGTGTTTACAGCGGGAGTCTGGATTACAGCATTCTCCGGTGCTTCTTCGGGCTCCACAATGTTAATAACATTATCCTGTTCGTTGTCTTCTATATCATCGGTTTTGTCTTTTCCTGCAAGAAAAGTGAAAATAACAGCTGCAATAAGTAACGCAACTATGAAAATAAGGACGGCTGTTGTCTTTTTATTCATTTCGTCGTCTCCTTTCTTTTTCTCAGAAAGCATTATAAACTATGTGGACTTTTCTGTCTACAAAAGCAGAAATAATTTAATAATAGTTAAGAAATAGCCCAAATATAGAAAAAGACCGACCCAGTTTAAACTGAGCCGGAACTTTTAACATTTTCAACTGAAAATCAGGCCTGCTTCTGAGCGTTGATTTTGATACCGGGGCCCATGGTGGCAGCGGTAACGCAGGACTTGATGTACTGACCCTTTGCGGAAGCGGGCTTAGCCTTGTTGATAGCGCCGATGAGAGCGGTGTAGTTCTCAACGAGCTTCTCAGCACCAAAGCTGACCTTACCGATGGGGCAGTGGATGATGTTGGTCTTGTCCAGACGGTACTCAACCTTACCAGCTTTAGCCTCAGAGATAGCCTGAGTGATGTTGGGGGTAACGGTACCGGCTTTGGGAGAAGGCATTAAGCCCTTAGGACCGAGGACTTTACCAAGACGACCGACAGTACCCATCATATCGGGGCTGGCGATAACGGTATCGAACTCGAACCAGTTCTCTTTCTGGATCTTCTCAACGTACTCCATGCCGCCTGCGAAGTCTGCGCCGGCTGCGAGAGCCTCGTCGACACGCTCGGGCTTGCAGAAGCAAAGAACACGGACGGACTTACCGGTGCCGTGAGGCAGAACGATAGCACCACGGACCTGCTGGTCAGCGTGACGGCCATCAACGCCCAATTTAACGTGAAGCTCAACGGTCTCGTCGAACTTAGCTTTGCTGGTGCTTACAACCAGGTTGAAAGCTTCCTGGGGTTCATAGAGTGTCTGTTTGTCAATGAGCTTTGCGCTCTCTTTATAATTTTTACCTCTAAACAATTTGTTTTCCTCCTAATAATGTGGTTGAGTCGGATGAATTAATCCTCCCACGTTAACGGGGATATCCCCGCGCGAGGACTTAGTCCCCTACGACGACGCCCATGGAGCGGCAGGTACCGGCAACCATCTTGATAGCTGCGTCGATGTCGCTGCAGTTGAGGTCGGGCATCTTCTGCTCGGCGATCTTGCGGACGTCTTCCTTGCTTATAGTGGCGACCTTATCCTTCTGGGGGACGCCGGAGCCGGACTCTATGCCGCAGGCCTTCTTAATGAGAAGGGAGGCGGGGGGAGTCTTGGTGATGAAGGTAAAGCTACGGTCAGAGTATACAGTGATAACAACAGGGATCATGAGACCCATGTCATTCTTAGTACGCTCGTTAAAGTCCTTAGTGAACTGACCGATATTTACGCCGTACTGACCCAGAGCGGGGCCGACGGGGGGTGCCGGAGTTGCCTTGCCGGCAGGAACCTGGAATCTTACGTATCCAACAACTTTCTGTGCCATTTACAGCACCTCTTTCTTATTATTCTTTAATAACATCGACCTGATCGAGCTCCAAATCAACGGGAGTCTCACGGCCGAACATGGAAACAACAACACGAACCCTGTTGTTATCGGGTTCAAGCTCGTCCACAACGCCGATAAATCCGGCGAGAGGACCGTCGTTGACCATGACACTGTCGCCCAGCTGATAGCCGAGGACAACTTCCCTGTGCTCAACGCCCAGGTCTATAATTTCCTGCTCTGTAAGGGGGATGGCCTTACCATCTGCACCCACAAAGCCAGTAGCACCGCGAACATTGTGAATCAAGTGCCAGCTGTCATCGGTCAAAATCATTTTGACCAGGACATAGCCGGGGAATACTTTGCGCTCAACGGATTTTTCGCCGGAGTCTGTGTATTCGGTGACGGTTTCCATAGGAATGTTCACGTCTTTGATCAGATCCGTCATTCTGCGGTTTTCCGCCGCCTTCATTATTGCGGCAGATACAGCGTTTTCATAGCCTGAATAGGTATGAACAACGTACCATTTTGCGTCTTCAGCCATATCGCTCAACCTGCAATTGTAAAGAGTAACTTAACGAACATCTGAGCTATTTCGTCAAAGCCCCAGAGCACAACTGCTGAAACCAGCATAACACCGACAGAGATGAGGGTGTTTTTGCCCAGAGTTTTGGGAGTGGGCCAGATGACCTTCTTTAGTTCGCTCTTCATTTCACGAAACCACTTGCCGATTCTTTTAAAGAAGCCCAGCTTGGTGTTTTCCTTTTTGACGGCGGTAACAGCTTTGGTAGGAGCAGCATTGGTTTTCTTTTCTTCAGCCATTTTAACGCATCCTTTCAAAACTTACTTGGTTTCAACGTGCTTAGTGTGCTTTCTGCAGAAGGGGCAATATTTCATGCGCTCCAAACGGTCAGAAGTGTTCTTTTTGTTCTTGACCGTGTTGTAGTTCCTCTGCTTGCATTCTTCGCATCTGAGTGTGATTTTAACTCTTGCGCCTGCAGCCATTCTTTCGGCACCTCCTATTTTATTTACCCGATAAGACATCGGGCATTGCCTCCCTGTATGAACGCAGAGATTTTGTGTACGGAAAAATGCGCAACAAAATAAACCTCTCGTCCGACAGGTAACTCATACTATACCACAGCCAAAGCCTGCGGTCAACTGTTTTTTATTGATATTTAAAGGAAAATAGGCTGATTTTACTTGCGGAGCAAAGAAAAAAATGTTATATTTTGTACATATGAATATTGCGAGGTAATATGATGAACTATAACGAAGCTATGAATTACATTGACACTGAAAAAAAGTCCGGTCGTGAGCCCGGACTTTCCAGAATAAAAGAGCTTTTAGAAAAGCTTGGAGAGCCTCAAAACGGGCTTAAATTTATCCACATTGCCGGCACCAACGGCAAGGGCAGCTGCGCTGCCATGGCGGCCTCTGTTATGAAAGCCTCCGGATACAAAGCCGGCCTTTTCACCTCTCCCTATCTCCACTGCTTCAATGAGCGTATGCGCATTAACGGCAAGATGATAGGAAACGATGCTCTCACAGAGCTTGTGGAAAAGGTAAAGGCTGCTGCCGACACTATGGAGGTCTGCCCCGGCTCTTTTGAACTGACTACAGCTGCTGCCCTTTTGTGGTTTGCGGAAGAAAAATGCGATATCGTAGTGCTTGAAGTGGGCCTTGGCGGTCGCTTTGATGCTACAAACATTATAGAAAAGCCTGAAGCCACTGTTGTAATGAACATCGGCCTTGATCACTGCGATATTCTGGGCGACACTGTTGAAAAGATAGCCGCAGAAAAAGCAGGCATAATAAAGGAAGGCTGCCCCTGCGTTATGTATCAGCAGACCGCAGCTGTAACCGAAGTTATAGAAAATGTGTGCAAGGAGAAAAACGCAGAACTGCACATAAGCGATTTCTCTAAGATTGATCTTGAGTTTGACAGCCTGTACGGTCAGACCTTCACTTATAAAGGCAATGCCTATGCCCTTCCCCTGCTTGGTGAAAACCAGAGAAAGAACAGCTCTGTTGTAATTGAGCTTGCAGAAGTTCTCAGAGCAAAGGGCTGGAACATTCCTCAGGAAGATCTGGAGCACGGCATTTATGCTGTAATGTGGCCTGGTCGTTTTGAAGTAGTTAAGGACGAGCCTCTGTTCGTTGTGGATGGCGGACACAATCCCCAGTGCGCACGTACTGTTGTTGATAACCTTGGCAAATATTTCGGCAACTATCACCACATTATGCTGGTAGGACTTATGAAAGATAAGGACTACGAGAGCGTAATGAAGATTTTGAACCTTGCCGCAGATAAGTTTGTCTGTGTTGCCATTGATAACGAAAGAGCAGTTGAGGCTGAAAAACTGGCTGAAATTGCGGAGAAGTTCGGAAAGCCCGTTCAGGTTTTCAACAATGTTAAGGACGGGGTAGGTGCTGCACTGGATTGGGCAGAAGATAAAGAAGATATAATTTGCGCCACCGGCTCTCTCTACCTTGCAGGTGAGGTTCGTGAGTGCTTCGATCTGCGTTGAGGCATAAGGAGAGCTTATGCGTATAATGGCAATAGATTACGGCGATGCAAGAATAGGCCTTGCCGTCTCGGATATGTTGGGGATGCTCTGCGGTGAAGCCTGGACAATGGAAGAGTGGGACATGGAGCGTGCCTCCAAGCGTATAGCCGAGGAAGCAAAAAAGCGGGAGGTCGGCACACTGGTTCTGGGACTTCCCAAAAATATGGACGGCACCGAGGGGCCGAGAGCGGAAAAAAGTCGAAAATTTAAAGAAATGCTCACCATTGACAGCGGACTTCCTGTTATACTTTGGGATGAGCGCAGAAGCAGTATAGAGGCTCACGCTATTCTCCACGCTGTGGGTAAAAAAGAAAAATCCCACCGCAAGAGCGTGGACGCAGTGGCGGCAAGTCTGATTTTAGAGGGCTATCTGGGCAGTTTGTAAAATAAATAAGAATAAGAGGTAAAAAAGATGCCAGAGCCGAATTTGCTGGATTCCTTTACCAAGATGTCAGTGGGAACCATCACTCTAAACACCCTTATCCCTGCAATCTTAACATTTGTAGTATGCCTGCTTGTTATGCGGCTGATCGCAAAGCTTACCGACAAAGTTTTAATTAAATCCAAAAAACTGGACGGAACCTTACAGGGCTTTATCCGTTCAGCGGTAAAGATTACAATGTGGTTTATAACCGCAATGATAGTGGCAGATTCCCTTGGCATACCAATGACCTCTGTGGTTGCATTGGTGTCGGTAGCAGGTCTTGCTCTTTCCCTTTCAATACAGAAGATAATGGCAAACCTGTTTTCCGGAATAACTCTGCTGGTGACAAAGCCCTTTGTGTCTGATGACTATGTTTCTGTTGCCGGAAAGAGCGGAAAGATTAAGACTGTGGGTCTTTTCTACACCATTATGGACAGCCCTGACAATATGGCAATCAGTATACCGAACTCTGATGTTACTGCATCAGCTATTATAAATTACAGCGCAGAACCTCTGCGCCGTGTGGATATGACTTTTTCAGCATCCTATGATGACAAAACAGAGGACGTTAAAAATGCCATTTTAAGTGCTGCTGTGGAGGACGAGAGAATACTTGCTGAGCCTGCACCTTTTGTGGCACTTTTGGAATATAAATCCAGTTCTATAGACTATGTTGCAAGACTTTGGGTAAAGAACTCTGATTACTGGGATGTTTATTTCAGAATGAACGAGCGGGTTCGTGAGGTCTTTGAAGAGCGTGGTATACAGATGTCCTACGAACATATGAATGTGCATATAGTTGAAAAATAAAACATGAAAAAAGCGGTTAGAATTACTCTGACCGCTTTTTTTATGAAAAGTTACCAACAGATGTTGATAACTTGGTGGGAATGTTGAAAACTTTTAAAATTTCCCAGAATCAAAAGAGAAAATTTGTGCTAAAATTATAATAGTAAACAGATATAAACAATGTCGAGGAGAAAAAAATTTAGTCTAATTTTAGAATTCCTGCGGACTTTATTTTTCTGATAAAGTCGAAAAAGAAATTTATCGGCAAAATGTACATATAATCGGGAGAAATAGATAAGGAGCAGTACGAAAAAACAAATTCTGCCAAAAAGCACTGTTTATCAAGGCTTTCCGCTATCTTCAATTTTTATCCTATATTAAATCTTCCCTTAAAGCACATAATTATCAATGCGGCTTTTGGCGTGAAAAATTTGTGCGGAGGGAGATTTTTGAAATGAAAAAAGCAGTGATTACTTCCCTTTCCTGTCTTTTTCTGGCGTTTTCCATGGTTGCGCCGGCCTATGCTCGAGAGCTTGTGGCTGGTGGTCAGGCTGTGGGTATTGAAATCAATACGGAAGGCGTCGTGGTTGCAGGTGTGGGTGAAGTACAGACGGAAGAAGGCAGCTGTTGTCCGGCGGAGGAAGCCGGGCTTAAAGAGGGCGACCTTATAAAAGAGATAAACGGAAAGAAGCTTTCAGGAGCTGTGGAGCTTATTGATATGGTGTGCGAGGCAGGGGGCGAACCTGTAAGACTTAAAGTGCTGAGAGATAATCAGATAATGCGCTTTAATCTCCAGCCTGCAAAAACTGCGGAAGAACAGTGGCGGCTGGGAATGTGGCTCCGTGACAGCATTTCAGGCCTTGGTACTGTCACATTTTATGATGTTGAAACCGGAATTTACGGCGCTCTGGGACACGGTATAAGCGATACTGCCACAGGTAAAGTGCTGCCTCTGCAAGAGGGTAAAATCAGCGATACCCAGATAGCAGGCGTTACAAAAGGTGCTGCGGGAGTTCCGGGAGAGCTGAACGGCTGTAATGATGCTGGAAAAACAATAGGTACTGTTGAGAAAAACACCGCTCAGGGTATATACGGCAGAGCCAATGCTCCGGCAGGCGGAAAACACTATATGACAGGTGATATTGAGGTAGGCCCCGCCACAATAATCTCTACTATCTCCGGCAGAGAACCCAGAGAATACAGAGTGGAAATTAACAAGGTGTACAGAGATGCAGACGGCGAGCGTGTAATGCTCACTGTAAACGACCCCGAACTGTGCAACACCACCGGCGGCATAGTTCAGGGAATGTCCGGCTCACCTATAATTCAGAACGGTAAGCTTGTGGGAGCAGTAACCCATGTGTTTGTAAATGACCCCAGAAAGGGCTATGGTATAGGCATACATGATATGCTTAGAACCGCCGGTATCGTAAGCGATGCGGCATAATTAAGTTAAGCAAAAAGGAGTGTATCAAAATTCGATACACTCCTTTTACTATCATAGCCCGATAAAAGGACTTTAGTCTTTTTGCAGGCAAAGCTCAAGTTCATATACGCCGTTGTGCTGAACGATATTTACTGTTGGCTTAAAGCTATTGCGTTGATAGAGCCGCTTTGCTCCGGCATTGGTATTGAGAATCCACAGCGATTGCGTTACCATTTTAATCATATTCGTGACCTTTCAAAATCCGTTTTGTGAGTCTGCTGTAAATTGTAGCATAAGGGAGAATACAAAGCAAATAGTATCAGTATTGCAAGCATACTGTTTATACCCCATACGGTGCAGACGTCAGGTGTGAACTCATAAGCTAATTTGAAAACAAAATGGAACAAAAAAATTTCCAACAATTTCTAAGAAAAATGTTGAAAAAACGGCGCAGTCCTAAGATTGGGCTGTGCCGTTTTTTATATAAGGCTTATTATGTGGTACAGTAAAATGTACCATGAATTTTTGACCGCAAAACTCAGAAAACTTTTTTCAGAAACTTCTGTATATCCTTTTTTGAGGCCAGAATCAGCAGATTTTCTACTGAAGAAAATACGTGTGAGGGGTCGGAAAGAGGAGCGAGAGACTCCTTGTTCTTTATTGCAAGAATGTTCAGATTGTGCTTTTTACGAACGTCCATATCAATTACAGATTTGCCAACCCAGGATTTGGGAACAGGAGTTTCGTATATAGCGTACTCGTCGGACAGCTCCATGTAATCGAAAATGTTGTCGTTTGAGTATGTAACAGCAGTCCACTGAGCCATCTGCTTTTCCAGAAATACCACGTCGTCAGCGCCGTTGCGAAGCAGGAACTTGGCGTGAGTATCGTCGGAAACACGGGCTAAAACGAATTTTGCGCCGCACTCTTTTAAAAGTGAAGTGGTTTCCAGAGAGCTCTGGAAATCGTCAGCAATGGTGACTATGCACAGATCGAAGTTTCTTACACCCAGAGACTCGATAAAACGCTCATTGGTGCTGTCACCGATCTGGGCGTTGGTGACAAATCTAAGAGCGGCATCTACACGCTCCTCGTTACGATCAATGGCCATGACCTCGTCGCCCTGCTCATTAAGAGCCTGTGCAACATAACGACCGAAACGACCTAAACCTACAAGCAATACAGATTTCATATTTATATACCTCCTCAGCCAATGGCAACAGGTTCCTGCGGGAACTTTGAACCGTCAGCCCCCTCACCGGAGGCCACAGCGTAGATAAGTGTCAGGCCGCCTACACGACCGAAAAACATGAGACAAATCAGAATTATATGGGAAATTGTTGAAAGTCCGGAAGTTATGCCCAGAGAAAGACCGACCGTTGCGATAGCGGAGGAGGTCTCAAACAGAGCGGACATAAGGGGGACTTTATCGTAGCAGGAAATAAATATTCCGGCGGATAAGAACAGCAGAAGATAGAGAGTGAAAATTGCTGCTGCATTTCTCATGGACTGAGCGGAGACACGCCGACCGAATGCGGAAGCATGCTCTCTGCCCTGATAAGTTGCTCTTATGCACAGAATAACGACTGCAAGGGTAGTCATCTTAAAACCACCTGCTGTTGAGCCGGGAGCACCACCCACAAGCATTAACAGAATGGTTATTATTTTACCGCCGGAACTGAGATTATTCAAGTCTACAGTGTTAAATCCGGCAGTTCTGGGGGAAACAGTCTGGAATATAGCGGCGGTAGCACGCTCACCGGTGCTCATATACTCCCACTGAGGCTGGTGGAATTCATAGAAAAACATGAAGATAAATCCGCCGCCTATTAAAATTAAAGATGTGAAGAGAATGAGCTTGGACTGTAGGGAGTAACGATTAAATTTGAATTTGTACTCCTTAATATCTTTCCATGTCATAAAGCCCAAGCCGCCGATGAAAATAAGTCCCACCAACGTGAGGCAGACAAGGGGATCTGCACTGTATGATGTCATGGATACGCAAGGTTCACCATTTACACCCATCAGGTCAAAGCCTGCATTGCAGAAAGCGGATATAGAGTGGAAAATGGAGAACCAGATTCCCCGCCCCACACCGTATTGAGGAACGAAACGGAAAGACATTAAAACCGCTCCGGAAAGCTCTACAAGCATGGTTGTAAAAAGAATCATACCGGTCATTCGGACTATTCCTCCCACATGAGGAGCGGCGATAGATTCCTGCATTATCCAGCGCTGACGTATTCCGATTTTTCTGCCGGAAAACATCATAAGGATAACTCCCACGGTAACAACACCCATACCGCCTATCTGAATCAGGAGAATAATAATGGTTTGACCGAAAGAGGTCCAGTATTGAGCCGTATCCTCAATTATAAGTCCCGTCACGCATACCGCAGAGGTGGCAGTGAAAAGCGCCGTCTCTAAAGGTGCGCCGCCGGGGGGATGGGAGGAAATGGGAAGCATAAGTAAAATTGTACCCACAGAGATCAGGGAGAAGAAGCATAAAACGATAATCTGAGCGGGGCGAAATCTAAAAATTTTTTTCATATCAATTCTTCCATGTGTGCTTGGAGAAAAGCACTAAAATCGGGAATATTTCCAGTCTGCCTAAGAGCATGGCAAAGGACAGAACAATTTTTGACGGGTATGAGAAGATGTCAAAATTGCCTGTGGGGCCTACGGCTGAAAGACCGGGGCCGATGTTTGACATACAGGAAAGGGAGGCTGTAAAGTTTGTTGCAAGGTCGAAGCCGTCGAAAGAGACAAGGAATGTGCTTGTCAAAAGCAGGAACATATAGAGAATGAAGAACACGGAAACTGCACGCAGTGCGCCGCTATCAACTCTTTTTCCGTCAAGCTCAACTCTTCCTACGCTTCGGGGGCGGATCATCTGCTTTACTTCACGACAGGCGGATTTTGCCAGAATGGCGATACGGGAAATTTTAAGTCCGCCGCCGGTACTGCCGGCACATGCGCCGGTGAACATCAGCAGAACGATTATCCACTTGCAGTATTCCGGCCATTTATCAAAGTCCACGGTGCAGAAGCCTGTGGTACTTATTATAGTAGCAACATTGAAGTAAGCATGGCGCATGGCGGTTAAAAATCCGCCGTACATCTTGGTAATGCCAAGCGCCAGAGCCAGAACAGCAGAGGCAACTATACCCAGATACCAGTGCAGCTCTTCGTTTTTCAAAACGTCTTTAATACGGCCAATAAGCAGGAGAAAATACATATTGAAGTTAAGGCCGAACAAAATCATAAAGGTGGCGACCACCATCTCTATATATACGCTGTCGTATGCGCCGATACTGGCGGCTCTTGTGGAAAATCCGCCTGTTCCCGCAGTAGCAAAGGAGTGCAGGAGAGCATCATAGAAGTTCATGCCGCCACAGAGCAGCAGTACTGTCTCCAGAACGGTAAGACCGATGTATATAAGGTAGAGAATAGACGCAGTTTTTTTGACTCTCGGAACAAGCTTACCCACCGTAGGGCCGGGAACCTCAGCTCTCATTATGTGCATGGAGTGTTCGCCGCTCATGGGGAGAATCGCCATTATAAACACCAGAACTCCCATACCGCCTATCCAGTGGGTAAAGGAACGCCAGAAAAGGTCAGCCTTGGGCATGGCCTCAATGTCATTTAAAATGGTTGCGCCTGTGGTGGTAAAGCCTGAAACTGTCTCGAAGACGGCATCAATATAGTTTGGGATACTGCCGGAGAGCACAAAAGGCAGTGCGCCGAACAGGGACATTAAAATCCAACCCAAACCGACGGTAACAAAACCCTCTCTTGCGAAAATTCCGTTGGTTCTGGGTTTGACACAGGAAAGAACCAGACCGCAGAGCGCAGTTATACCTATTGTTATAACAAAGTTCAGTATATTTTCACCGTAGCACAGACCGGCAATAAGAGGGAGAAGCATCAGACCGGCAAGACAGAGGAGGATAAGGCCCAGCACCTTAAAAATCATTCTGTAATTCATTAGCGCTCCTCTAATACCCCGTCCATATCCTGAAGCCTGCCGGCGGCAGTAAATATTATAGCATGATCGCCTGAGAGAATCTTGGTGTTGCCGTCAGGAATTATACTCTTATTACCACGGATAATGGCACTTATTATAATATTCGGCTTGAGTTTAAGGTCTTTCAGTGCAAGACCTGCGCACTTGGAATTTTTACTGACTTTAAATTCCAGTGCTTCAACCTTGCCATCAGCAAGACGATAGAGGGTTTCCATGCTGCTGCCCATAGAGTTGCTCATGGCACGGACATAGCGTGCAATCTGCTGGGCAACTATCTGTTTAGGCGTAACAATACTGTCAAGGCCGGACTGCTCCAGAATATCTGAGAAGTGGGAGCGGTTAACCTTGGCAACTATTTTGCCAACATTGCAGTTTTTGGCGTACATGGAGGTAATGATGTTGTCACCGTCATCACCAGTCAGGGCAACGAAAGCGTCGGTGCTCAAAATACCCTCCTCTATAAGCACGTCACTTCTGGTGGCATCACCGCAGACAATGTGAGTTCCGGGAATTAAATCACACAGAGCATCACAGCGGCGGCGGTTGCGCTCAATAAGGGTGACGTCCATTCCGCAGTCTGCAAGCATACGGGTAAGGTATACAGCAGTACGGCAGCCGCCCATTATCATAACCTTTTTAACGGGCTTGTGATACTGGCCGGCGGCAACAAAAAAGCGGCGGAGTTCCTTGGCTGAACCGATAATACTCAGCTTGTCTCCGCTTTTAAGTATAAAATCACCGTTAGGAATTATGGCCTCCTTGCCACGCTCCACAACACCCACGAGAACCTTTGCTCCGAAACGTGCAGGCAGGTCTTTCAGCTTTAATCCGTCCAGACGGCAGTTGTGAGGAAGCTTGTGTTCAACAATTTCAACACTGCCTTTGGAGAAAGCGTCAACTCTTACGGCGCTGGGGAAGCGAAGAATACGGGAGATTTCTCTGGCACATTCGAATTCAGGGTTTATGGTTACGGAAAGACCCAGAGCTTCACGGAGAAAATCCGTCTGGCTCAGGTACTCCGGGTCACGGATACGGGCAATAACATGCTTTGTACCCAGTTTTCTGGCGGAAATACCGCAGACCATATTCACCTCGTCGTGTTCGGTGGCAGCCATAAGCAGATCGGCGTGGTCGGCTCCGGCTTCCAGAAGCGTTTCGGAATTGGTGGCGCTGCCTTCAACACAAATCACGTCCAGAGTGTTTGAGAGAAGACTGATGGTGTCGGGGTCACGGTCGATAACTGTTATATCGTGGCCTTCATCGGAGAGAATCTCGGCAACTGAGTGGCCGATTTTACCTGCTCCGGCGATTATTATTTTCATATATTTACTCCATTCTGCCAACTTCCTGGCTAAATCGAATATATATGCACTATTATAACATTATAAATAAAAAATGTACAGTATGAGAGTGAAGTGCTTTATTGAATAATGCAATAATATGTGATAATCTATTCTTGTGGAAAAATAAACAGGAGATTTTAAATTATGTTTGAAGGTTTTACAAAAGAAACCAGTGATTTTTTGTGGGATCTCACCTTTAATAATGAGAGACCCTGGTTCATGGAGCATAAGGCGCAGTTTGAGCGCTGCTTAAAAAAGCCCCTTGATGAGCTCGCAGGAGAGACTCAGGCTATAATGGATGATAAGTTTTCAAAATATAGCTGGGATGCACATATTTCCAGAATTTACAGAGATGCAAGACGGCTGTTCGGCAGAGGTCCGTATAAGGAGAAAATGTGGTTTTCTATCCGCCCCTTTGAGGCAGGCTCTGAGGCACCATGTCTGTATTTTGAAATCGGTGCCGCAGGCTACCGCTACGGTATGGGCTTTCACGGTGCAAAAAGCAGTGATATGGAGGCGTTCCGCAAGGCTGTGGATGCAAATCCGGCACAGTTTGAAAGAATTTCAAAGAAAATGTTGAAACTTAATAAATACTTGATAAAAGGAGAGGAATATAAAAGAATAAAAGGCGATAAGGGTGAAGTTATAAACAAATTTTATAACCGAAAGTGGATAAGTCTTGAGTATTCCCAGGATTACGGCGGAGATATATTAAAGCCGGAATTTCCCCAGATTCTCACCGAGGGATTTTCCCAGATTATGCCTTTTTATGAATTTATGCTCAAAGTCTATATGAGCAGCAGGGAGAGCTGATATGCTGTATTTTATTTGTTTTGCGATTTTAGGTTATCTTTTAGGCGGAATACTGTTTGCGCCTATATTTGGAAAAATCTTTAAAAAGGATGTTGTGGGTACCTCTGATGACAAAAATCCCGGTGCGGCAAACGCCTTTAAAAATGGCGGCCCTTTGTGCGGCGGGCTGACTCTGGCCTGTGATGTGCTGAAAGGTCTGGTGCCGGTTGCCATATGCCTGAGCAATAATAAGTGTGAAGATTTGCTTACAAATCAGATCGGTACCGCCCTTGTGCTTCTGGCTCCGGTTCTGGGTCATATGTTCCCTGTTTATCGGCACTTTAAAGGCGGCAAGGGTATAGCCGTTACCTTCGGTGTGCTTCTGGGCTACCTGCCTTATATCTACCCCGTTTTAATACTGGCAATATTCTTTATTCTGTTTTCCGTAGTTATTGTTGTGAAGCCTGATTTTTATAAGACTTTGCTTGTATACTTCTGCGTCAGTGTCACATTCCTTATAAAAAGCCCCTTCCCCGGCCTTAGACTGGGCTTTATTCTCATAAGCATTTTTGTGTTTTTGAGATTCCATTTGAGTAAGGAAAAGAGAGAAAAAATTGAGGTGAAATTTTTATGGAAACACTGATACTTTCATGCAGTACCGGCGGTGGACATAATGCGGCGGCAAAAGCTTTAAAGTCAGAGCTTGAAAGCCGTGGTCACCATGCAGTAATGATGGATCCCTACGAGCTTGTGAGCCACAGACTTGCAAAAGAGGTAGGCGGCGCATATGTAAAGATGGTGCAGTTTACCCCTCGAGTGTTCGGACTTATATATTCACTGGGCAATCTGGTGCGCAGAGTGCCAATGAATTCTCCGGTATATTATGCCAATATAGCAGTTGCAAAAAAACTGGGAGAATATTTAAAGGAAAATCCCGTGGATGTTATAATTTGCACCCACCTTTATCCTGCGGAGCTTATAACCTATCTTAAAAAGAATTTTAAGCATGTACCGCCCAGTATATACGTTGCCACCGACTATGTGTGCATACCATTTACAGAGGAAACAAACTGTGACTATTATGTAATTCCGGGAGCGGCTCAGGCTCAGGATTTCATACACCGTGGCATACCCGAGGAAAAGCTTGCACCATTAGGCATACCTGTCTCCCCTGCCTTTGAAAGCAATATGACCAAAGCAGAGGCCAGAAAACAGCTTGGCTTGGAGCCGATGAGAAAATATCTGCTCCTTGCCGGCGGCAGTATCGGAGCGGGCAATATAGAAAAGACTATTGACGCTATACTCAAGTATTTTGACAAAAATCTTATCTATGCCAAGATGATAGTTATTTCAGGAAATAACGAAAAGCTGTATCAGAAGCTCCAGAAAAAATACGGTCGTGAGATAATTCTCATTAAGCACACCAATGAAATGGCTGCCTATATGCGAGCCTGCGATGTGTTTATTTCAAAACCCGGCGGACTTTCCTCTACCGAGGCGGCGGTTGCCGGCGTGCCGTGCATACATATGGCACCTATTCCCGGCTGTGAGAGCTACAATGTGCGCTTTTTCAAGAAAAAAGGCATGTCCGTACGAGTAAATAAGCAGGGCTGGACTATGCGTGCAGCACTAAAAAAGCTGGATAAGCCAAAAGAAGTTGAAAAAATGCTTGATAAGCAGAAAAAAGGCATTCCCTCAGATGCAAGGGAAAAAATCTGTGACCTTGCAGAATATGCGGCGGCAAAGTATTGCAACGTAAAATAAGAAGTTAAGTTTGAACGAAACAAAGAGCCACTCGGCATTTATACTGAGCGGCTCTTTGTTGTATAATGTTCTTCACTATGCTATACTTATTATAAATAGGAGTGATAAAATGGGAAAAAGTTTGCAGGCTTTACTTATTCTGCTCATGTTATCTATGACTTTGTGCCTGTGTTCGTGTGTGGAAGTTGATATACATATAGAACCGGCAGCAAAACAGTCAACTGATACTGAAATTCGCTTGTCTGAGTGCACACCGGATCTTCCCCTTGCGCCGGACAATCTACCGCATATTGAGAACGAAGATCTGAATATTTCTCTGCCCACAATTACAAAGCAACCTATAAGCGAAAATGTTGAAATCGGTAGTCGTACATGGCTCATCTCTCAAGCAGACGGAGCTGATGGAATGCGGTGGTATTTTAGGCAGCCGGATAACACGGTCGATTACGATGTTACTAATGCCTTGTCTGCTCTACCGGGTCTGGAACTTGAGGTATTGGATAAGGGAACGCTTGCTTTGCGGAAAATCCCTATCGAAATGGATGGCTGGTCTGTGCGTGCAGAGTTTTACAATGCGGCAGGCAATGTTTACAGTGATTGGGCTGTAATAAAAGTTGTAGACACCTTAGAACTCTATAAACCAATCCTGGATAATCTGAGATATGTTGTAGCCGTTTATAATTGTGAAACCGAATATAATGAAGATTTTGACCCGTATCGCCTTAATAGCGGTTTTGGCTTTACGGGAGCGGACGGAGCAGGATATAAACTGGTAGATTTGGACAATAACGGAGTAGAAGAGCTAATTATAGGATACAGAGAGGGAAGTCCGGGAATATGCGGAATATTTACTCTCAGAGATAATTACCCTGTCGTACTTGGAAGATCATCCGGGAGAGCATTTTTAAGTTATGCAGGCGGCAACAGAATATATTACAGCCGTGGACCGGGAGGCTCAGGAACATTAATAAACACCATTTATGAGGTAAACGGTGCTGCTCTTGACACGGTACGCAGCTGCTTTACAGCCATGGATTATGATGATGTGTACAAAAGTTACTATGCGGAAGGGATAGATGTTGTGAATCTGGAAGGCTCAAATTTAATAGAGCAGTATCGCATAAGTGACAGTGAAGCTGAAGATCTCCATCGTGAAATCGCAGACTCTGTGACTCCTGTTCCTATTACAGACCTTATTCCTGTTGCATAAACAAGCTCATTGTAATAATCAAAGCCTCCGGCTTAGCCGGAGGCTTTGAGCATATAAGTCAGTTATAAAGGGCTTCAATGCGTCTTGCAATTTCTTCGGCTGTCTCCTGAGGCAGCAGCTTTTTGTTAACAACTCTGTCGAAGATTTCGCCGCAGTTTTTCTTGGTGAGCAGCTTCAAAACAGGCAGCTTAACAAGCTTGGGTGCCAGTTCTTCCAGTACGGCGTAGGCCTTGGGATTATCCAGAACTTCTTTTACGGTCAGATCCTTTAATGTAATCATGTTGCTCTCCTTTTAAGTTATTTTTGATTGGGTGTTTAACCCCGTTAATTTATATTTTAACAGAACGAAAAAGTTTCGTCAATCTTTTATTAAATATAGCTATTCATTAATGCCTCGGCACAGCGTATGCCGTCCAGAGCGGCGGAGAAAATTCCGCCTGCATAGCCTGCACCCTCACCGCAGGGGTAAAGACCGGATATATCTGAGCAAAGCTCCTTGCTGCGGAGTATGCGGACGGGGGAAGAAGAGCGGGTTTCGGGGCCTGTGAGCACAGCTTCGGGATTTGCAAAACCCTTTAATTTTCTGTCAAGCTCAGGGAGTGCCTTTTCCAGAACGGAGCTGATTTTTTCGGGGAGAATTTCGTGGAGTTCGCACCAGTGAACACCGGGAAGATAGCTTGGAACAACGGATTTTGCACCATCGCTTTTCCTGTGGGCAAGGAAATCTCCAACAAGCTGAGCGGGGGCTTTGTAGCTGTGGCTCATGTTAAATGCAGCTTGTTCAAGCTCTCTCTGCCAGTACATTCCTGCTAAAACACCATCGCCGGGGAAATCTTCGATGTGGAGAGTGACGAGCAGGGCGGAGTTGGCGTTTTCTCCGGCTCTGCCGGAATAACTCATGCCGTTTGTGCATATGCCGCCCTCTTCTGAGGCGGCGGAGATAACCTCGCCACCGGGACACATACAGAAAGTATAGGCGCTGCTGCCGTCAGGCAGATGTACATTCAATGAGTAGTCAGCCGGAGGCAGTACTCCCCTTTCCGTGCCGTACTGGGAAAAATCAATATCCTTTTGCCTGTGCTCTATACGCACACCCATTGAAAATGCTTTCCGCTCCATAGGTACGCCCTGAGCGTTTAAGGCTTCAAAGGTGTCACGGGCTGAGTGACCAATGGCCAATATAAGCCTGTCGCAGTACAGAGTTTCTTCACCCTCTGCAGATTCAAGCTCAATGCCTTTGACAGCGCCGCCCTCGATTATTAAACGGGTGAACTTGGTGTTGAAGCGGACTTCACCACCCAGAGAGATTATTTCCTGCCGGATATTCTGGACTACATTTATTAAAATGTCAGTGCCTATATGGGGCTTTGCATCATAAAGAATGTTTTCGGGTGCGCCGTGCTTTACAAATTCTTCAAGCATAAAGCTCATGCGCTTGTCTTTAACGCCTGTGTTGAGTTTACCGTCTGAGAATGTACCGGCTCCACCCTCACCGAACTGTACGTTGCATTCGGGGTTCAGCTTTTCACCGCTCTTGAAAGCATCAACGGCGGCTTTGCGATCCTTTGCCTCCATGCCACGCTCAATAACTATGGGCTTTGCTCCGGCTCTTGCCAGAATCAGAGCGGCAAACATACCGCCGGGGCCGAAGCCCACCACCACAGGGCGTTTCTCGGGAGAAATATCGGGAATTTCATATTTGAAGTCGCTGTACTCAGCCACATCGGGAGAATTCAGCTTTTTAATAACAGCGTTTTCACTGCCTGTCAGGCTGAAAGCCACGGAATAGGTGTAATGAATATCATCCTTATGTCTTGCGTCCAGAGATTTTTTTATAAGCTTAAAAGAGCATATCTGCTTTTCATTTATACGAAGCTTTTTAGCTCCTCTTTTTTTAAGAACTGCCAGTTCTTCATCGGAATTAAGTCTGAGCTTTCTGACTAATATCATTTTCCAAGCCTCCCTGCAAGTCTGCCGCTGGCCCATGCCCACTGGAGGTTAAAGCCGCCGCAGTCGCCGTCTATGTCCAAAAGTTCGCCGCACAGGAAAAGGCCGGGCATAAACCAGCTTTCCATAGTGTCGGGGTTAAAGCCTGTGGTCTTAATGCCGCCGGCTGTGACCTGAGCTTTATCAAAATTTTCAGTGCCTTTAAGCTTTAATACAAAATCCTTGCAGAGGTCAGAGATTTTCTCAATGTCTCTGTCGGAAAGAGATTTAAGCTGTGCGTTTGCACTGATGCCGGAGAATTTAATAAGCATACGCCCCAGACGGTTGTGGAGCATACCTGTTAAAAGCTCCCCTGCTTCAAGCTCGGGATAGCTGCTGCGACGGATTTTCAGGAAGCTTTCAACATCGGAAAGGCTGTATTTCCTGAGAAAATCTACGTGTATATCTCCCTCACCTGCAAAGGAGGCGGCACGGGAAATCTCGAAAGTTGCGGGGCCTGAAATACCGTTATCGGTAAACTGAAGCTCGCCCACGCTCTCACCCTCGTGCTCGCCGCCCATGAGCTTTAATGCGCAGTCACAGCGAACACCCTTTAAGCTGCGGGTGAAATCACCCTCGCAAATGAGCTGTACAAGGGAGGGCAGAAGCTTTGTGCGCTTGTGTCCCAGAGGTTTTAAAAGCTCGTAGCCGTCCATAACTCCACCAAGCTTTGCACCGGCGGCACCGCCACAGGCAACTATCAGGTAGTCGGCATCAAGCTTTCCAGAGTCAGTGTAAACCTCATATCCTCCCTTTTTGCCTCGCACAATCTCTTTAACAGTGCATGAGGTACGCAGGTCAATGCCTGCCTTGTCCATAGCAAAGCGAAGCACGTCCAAGACACTGTTTGCAGAGTCTGAAAGTGGATAAACACGACCTGAAGGTTCAGTAACGGTCAAAAGTCCCAGAGAATGGAAAAATTCCAGAACTTTTTCAGGGGGAAAGGCGTTCAGAGCGGGCAGGGCAAAATCTGCCTGTTCGCCGTGGTAATTCTTTCCCTCAGCGTAAATGTTTGTGAGATTGCAGCGGCCGTTTCCGGTGGAGAGAAGCTTTCTTCCCACACGCTGCTGGCGTTCAAGGAGGATGACATTGTTTTCCTTATCTTCAGCGGCAGTGAGAGCTGCCATCATGCCGGAGGCTCCGCCGCCTATAATTATAACTTTATTCATGCTTTAACCTCTGTATAAAATGTCGTTTGCAACCGGAGTGTAGAAAAGCTTCGCAACGTTGTCGGGGTCTTTGGTCTGAGCCAGTATCCACATCATTTTGGCGTATGCCGCCTCGGTTGTCATGTCGTAAGCTTCAAGAACGCAGGGGTTGGATTTGAGCCTGTGGCCTACGCTGTATACTGAAAGGTCGGAACCCTCGTTCTGTACCTGTGTGGTCATAATAATGAATTTGCCCTGCTCTGTGTAGTGGCGAATGACCTCGAAGAGCTTGTCGTCATCATATGAGGGCAGACCGCCTACGCCGAAGCACTCTATTATAAGTGCATCTTTCCTCTGGAGCATAAACTCCAGAAGCTCGTAGTCTGTTCCCGGAACCATTTTTATAAGACCGATATTTTCGTCTATGTCATGGAAAAATTCGGGAGCTTCCGTATATTCCGGTGAAATGTAGCACATGAGCCTGTGGTCGTGGAGATTTGCAAGGTCGGGGAAATTGATGCTTGAAAAAGCGGCAAAGCTTTTAGAGCAGGTCTTTCTGGCTCTTGGACCTATGATAACTCGACCGCTGAAAACTATGGCAACACCGTGCAGCACGTCGGAGCAGGCGCAGGTGAAAGCGTCCATAAGGTTCAGCTTGGAGTCTGTGGAGTCGTAATTTATAGGCTTTTGTGCGCCGGTGATGATTATGGGCTTTTTAGCACCCTGAACCATGTATGAAAGAGCGGCGGCAGTGTATGCCATAGTGTCTGTACCGTGGCTTATCACAAAGCCGTCGTATTTATCGTAGTTCTCCTCAATGGCCTTGGTAATTTCTATCCAGTGCCGAGGGGCAATGTTGGTGCTGTCCAGACTGAACAGAGAGAGGAAATCCACCTGACAAAGCTGTGAAATGGCGGGAACATAGTGCAGAAGCTGTTCCGGACTAAGCTCCGGACTTAATCCGCTTGCACCCATTTCTGATGCAATGGTACCGCCGGTGCCTATCATTAAAATGTTTTTCATATAGAATAATCTCCTGAGAGTAAATGTAAAAGAAAGTTTAGAAAATTAGGTTTAAAAAATATTATATCAATTTTGACGCTGTTTGGCAATCTCGGAATAGTGATTTTCCCCGAAACTTGGGGCTTTCCGGCCTGCCCTGTCGTTGACACATTACGACCTTTTGAGTTATAATATAATGATTTTCTATGGACTTTAAAGGCTTAGACATACCCGGAGGAACAATGGACAAAGAGAAATCCTTTTTTAAGAAAAATAAATACCTAATCATTATAGCGGCAGTGCTTCTGGCGGCTGTAACAGCTGTATTTATCATTGTAAATTTACAAAAGGAAAATACAGAGGCTTCAAGCCAAAATCAGGAAGCAAAGCCGGAACCTATGAGCAATAAGGTGGTAATAAGTGAGTTTATGCCTAAAAATAAAGCCTGCCTCAGAGATGAGGACGGTGACTTTTCAGACTGGATTGAACTGCACAATATTTCGGAAGAAAGTGTAGATTTAAGCGGCTGGCATATCTCCGATAAACAGGGGAAAACCGGTTGGGCTTTGCCTGAAATAAGCCTTGAAAGCGATGAGAGAATTGTGGTCTTTGCCTCCGGAAAGGACAGAAGCGATAGCCTGCACACGGATTTTGCCCTCTCCGCCGGAGATGTACTCAGCCTTTATGATAAGCACGACAATCTGCTTATGAGTGTGGAGATTGAAGAGACCGAGGGAGACGTGAGCTTCTGCATTGCAGAGGACAGCAGCTTCATTGAGAGCTTCTACCCAAGTCCCGGATTTGAAAATACAGGGGCGGGATACGAGCTTTTCCAGAATACTTTAAGCTATTCAGGCCCTCTTATTATAAATGAAGCAGCGGTTTCCAGTTTCGACGTGTCAGGTCGGCCTGTTGAGGGCAGAAGCGACTGGGTGGAAATTAAGAACGTGTCAGAGGAAAGCGTTCAGCTTTCAGACTTCTTCCTGTCTGACGATTTAGACAGAACAAAAAAATTCCCTCTGCCTGAAAGAGAGCTTATGCCGGGAGAAATTGCCCTTGTCTATTGTGATGAGGAGCTTTTGGCCCTTAATTCCTACGCAGAGGAGCTTTACCTTTTAAATTCCAGTGGTGAGCTTGTGGACTTTGCATCTTTACGTGATATTCCATATAACGGAAGTTACGGCCGTTTAAGCGGTGAACAGGGTTGGTTTTTCATGGCACAGCCCACACCGGGCGGTGAAAATGGCGAGGGCTTTCGCAGAGTGACCGAAACTCCTGTGCTTATAAGCGGCGGCGGAATCAGCGAGGGTGTGGAAAAAGTTCTGGTGGAGATTTCCGGCAAGGGAGAAATCCATTACAGCACCGACGGTTCAAGACCTGATAAAAACAGTCCCATATATGAAGCCCCTGTTGAAATGGAGAAAACCGGAGTTATAAGAGCAGTAGCCTTTGAAGAGGGCGCACTTCCAAGCCGTACTCTGGACGTGAGCTGTATTATAAATGAGGGGCACAGTCTGCCGGTTTTGAGCCTTGTGAGCGATAACAGAGCCAAACTCAATGAGGTGTACCAGAACGGAGACAAATATCAGGAAGTTCCGGGCAGTATCTCACTTTATGATGAAAACGGTGAATTCACAATTCCCTGCGGCATAGAAATGCATGGATTTTCAAGCCTTGCTCTGCCTAAAAAGAACATGAGCCTTAAATTCAGAGGCGCATACGGGGCAGACAGCCTTGAATATGACATTTTCGGCGGCGGTGTGACCAAATTCGGAAGCCTGCTTCTCCGAGGCGGACAGGATCAGGGACGAAGCATTATAAAAAATGAGTTGTGCCAGAACCTCTGTCTTGAGGCAACGGATGCATTGATTTCTCAGCGGAGCAAATACTGTGTTTTGTATGTGGACGGCAAGTATAACGGCATCTACGCACTGATGGAAAAGCCCAATGCCGGACATTATGCAGAGCTTGCAGGAGTGAGCAAGGACAGCGTGGAGGTAATTGATGCAAACCCTGCCTATGGCAGTGAGTTGTACAACGAGGTGTACCAGTTCTGCTATGAACACGACATGAGCCTTAAAGAAAACTACGATCAGTTCTGTACCAGAATGGATATAGACAGCCTTATAGACTGGGTTATTCTGGAGGGATATTTTGCAAACACCGACCTGTACTCCGGCAATCTGAAATTCTGCCGCTCAATGGAGAACGACGGAAAATGGCGGCTGATATTCTACGATCTGGACAGCACATTCAGCGATCCGTATAGCTGTTATAAAAGTATGTTTGTAAGCTTTGTCGGTGACTCTACCAACATTACCTCCGTTGTAAGCAGACTTCTCAACAATGCAGAGTTTAAGGACAAGCTTTTAAATAGGGCGGCGGAGCTTTTCTCCACTGTCCTTTCCACCGAAAGCGTGACGGCGGAGATAGACAGGCTTGCAACTATTATTGCTCCAGAGGTGGAGCGAGATCACCAGATAGGTTATGGAAGCTTTGACGGTTGGAAGCGGAACATAGAATACCTGAGAGCACTGTTTACCGAAAAAGACTGGCAGAACATCGCAGAAGCACAGCTCTGCGGATATTTAGGCCTTGATGCGGCAGGCAGAGAAAGCTATTTCGGACAGTAAGACAGACTCAGAGGAGGAGAGAAATGGGCGACACAAAGCTCACCTTTAAGCGATATGAGAAAAAATATCGCCTTTCGGCGGAGCAGTACACTTCACTGATGGAAGAATTAAATAAGTACATAAAGCCGGATCAGTATTACAGCTCCACAGTTTGCAGTATTTATTACGACAGCGACGATTACAGCCTTATCCGAAACTCCATAGAGGGGCCAGTATATAAGGAAAAGCTGAGAGTTAGAAGCTACAACGTGCCTAAAGATGACGACAGAGTTTTCGTGGAGCTGAAGAAGAAATACAAGGGCATTGTGTATAAGCGCCGTGTGTCCATGACAGCTAAAGAAGCGGAGCTGTATCTTGCGGGCGAAGCTCCTGCCCCTGAGGACAGCCAGATGATACGGGAAATTGGCTGGTTTCTGAAAATGAACAATCCCAGTCCCAAAGCCTTTATTGGCTGTGACAGACTGGCATTTGTGGCAAAGGATAACCCTGATTTGCGGATAACCTTTGATAAAGACATTCGGTGGCGAGAGGATAATTTAAGCCTTACCGCCGGAAGCTATGGAGAAAATCTCCTTCATAACGGGGAGATAATAATGGAAATTAAAATTCCCGGTGCTGCTCCTATATGGTTGGCGGAGCTTCTCAGCCGACACGATGTTTACCCAAGCGGATTTTCAAAATACGGCAACTGCTATAAGGAGCATATACTGGAAAAATATTTAGACGGAGTGAATTCTTATGTTTGAGAGTGTAATAGGAAGCGAAATAACTATACTGTCATTTCTGATCTGCCTGCTGAGTTCTATGGTTCTGGGCGTTCTCAGCTCTCTTGTTTTTACAAGAGACCATAGCCACAGCGGTTCATGGGCGCAGTCTCTGGCACTGCTGCCGCCGGTGGTCACACTGGTGATAATGATGGTAAACGGAAATATAGGAGCGGGACTTGCAGTGGCAGGTACTTTTGCGCTGGTTAGATTCAGAAGCGCTCCCGGAAATGCAAGAGAGATTACAGCCCTTTTCTTCACCGTTGCCATAGGTCTTGCCTGTGGTATGGGCTATGTGGGTCTTGCGGCGGTATTCTTCGTGGTTGTATCCGCTATGACCTTGCTGCTCAGCCACTTCCACTTCGGAGAAGGTGGAAGCGCACAGCGTCAGCTTAAAATAACTATTCCCGAAACTCTGGATTACGACGGACTTTTCGACGATATATTCGAGGAATACACCAAGAGCCATGAGCTTGTAAAAGTTCGTACCACCAATATGGGAACTCTGTATGAGCTTACATATATGATAGTCTTAAAGAGCGGACAGCTTGATAAACGCTTTATAGATGATATTCGCTGCCGCAACGGAAACCTGAACATAATCTGCGGAAGAGAACTTGATAACGAAGCACTCTGAGGATAAAACATGAAAAAAACATTCTCTATCATAGTTTCAGCAGTCCTTATGATGGGCATTTTCACAGGCTGCGGCGCTGAAAACGGCGGCGAGAAAACTACCGGCACAGCGGTAGAATTTACAGGCACAGAGGCAAAAATTCAGGGCGGCGGTTGCAGCTTTAAAGACGGAGTTTTGACTGTGAGCAAAAGCGGAACATTTACCCTCAGCGGAGAGCTGAACGGCAGCATTTTAGTTGATGCCGGAACTGCTCAGAATGATGTATACCTTGTGTTTGACGGTCTAAAGATAGAAAATCCCGACGGCCCGGCAGTGCTTATACAGCAGGCAAAAAACACCAGAATAGAGCTGAAGGAGGGCAGCGAAAACCTGCTTATCTCCGGCGTTGAGGGCAGACCCTTTGATGAGGCAAACGCCACAGGTGCGGTTATCTACTCTGAGGACGATCTGGATATTGACGGCACAGGAAAGCTCGAGATAAAGGCTTATATAAATAACGGCATAGGCTGCAAAGATGATTTAGACATTAACGGCGGCGAAATTACGGTTTCAGCCGTAAATAACGGTATCCGCGCCTCTGAGTCCTTTGAACTTAAAGGCGGCAAGCTGAATATTACAGCCGGAAACGACGGTATAAAGACAAGCTCAGCTAAAAAGGAAGGCAAAGGCTTTATCACAATAAGCGGAGGCGAGGCTGTTATTGCTGCAGTGGGCGACGGTTTTTCCTCTGCGGCGGAGCTGAACATTGAGGACGGTGTGCTGAACGTCAAGTCTCAGGGCGCTGACGGCATAAAGGCTGACCGCCAGATTAACATTAACGGCGGAACAGTTTCCGTTTATGCCGCAGATAACGGCATAAAGGCTTTAACAGGCTTAAAGCTCAACGGCGGCACAGTGAATGTGATTTCTGCCGGAGACGGCTTGCAGGCAGGCGACAAGCACATGGATTCCATAAAGACCATTGAGCAGACAGGCGGAGAGCTTTACGTCAGCTGCTACAAACAGGGTCTCAACTCCCCTGAAATCTACCTCAACGGCGGTGTGGCTCTGGTGCTGCAAAACGAGGAGCTTTCAGGCGCTGCTATAAGCAACGTTCATCCCGTACTCTGCGGAGAATTTGAGGGCGCAAAGGGCAGCACCGTGAGTGTTGAAAATCTTGCAGAACTGTTGAGCGGAAGCGCATACAAAACCATTATCTTCTCCCACGGCGAGCTGGAGAGTGGAAAAGAGTACAGCGTTTCAAACGGCATTAAAGACATTACATTAACAGCTAAATAACAAAAAGAAAGTGCAGTGTGGAAATCACAATGCACTTTCTTCCATAAGACGGAGTTTTTCCGCTCTTTTCAACCTCTTTATGTGCCATTCACGGCTCATTGCCTCCTCTTTTGTGGAAAACTCTTCAAAATATACGAGTTCCACAGGAAGACGGCTTTTGGTGTACTTTGCGCCTTTGCCGGAGTTGTGAGCCTTGAGCCGTGCTTGCAGATCATTTGTCCAGCCGGTATAAAGAGTACCGTCTGCACAGCGGAGAATATATGTATAATTCACCGTTTCACCTGTTTTATGTTCTTCTCAAATTTGGAGCGAGAGCCCATGACCTCATGGCCGCAGCCCATACAGCGGAGCTTGAAGTCAGCCCCCACTCTCAGCACTTCCCACTCTTTGCTGCCGCAGGGGTGGGCTTTTTTCATGGTTAGAATGTCCCCTACCTGAATATCCATAGCTGTCTCCTATTTCTTAATTTCGTCCCAGTATTTTTTAGCTGTCTGTTCTATCTTGTTGTCCCCGTATTCGTAGTAACGGGTATTTTTAAGGTCGTTTGGCAGGTACTGCTGACGCACCCAGTGGCTTGGGTAGTCGTGAGGATATTTGTATCCCTGCTCACGCTCAAAGCCTGTGCCGTCAGCGTGGACGTTCTGAAGCTCTCTGGGAATGTTGCCGCTCCTTCCTGCCTTAACGTCGGCCTGAGCCTTTCCGATAGCCATATATGCGGAGTTTGATTTGGGCCATGTGGCAAGGAGAATACAGGCTTCCGCAAGGGGAAGTCTGCCCTCTGGCAGGCCTAATTGCAGGGCTGAGTCCACACAGGCTTTAACTATTGGAACTGCCAGAGGATAGGCAAGACCTACATCTTCACTGGCGGAGCAGAGAATTCGTCTGCACGCACCGGTGAGATCTCCAGTTTCCAGAACCCTCGCCAGATAGTGAACTGCTGCATCAGGGTCGGAGCCACGGAGCGACTTCATAAGGGCGGACAGAATGTCGAAATGCTCGTCTCCGTCCCTGTCGTAGCGCATGGCGCTTTTCTGGGAAATGGCTACTGCATCGTCGAGGCTTATAAAATCTCTGTCAAAAGATGCGGAGAATAAAAGCTCCACGGAGTTTACCGCTTTTCGCACATCACCGCCGCAGGACATGGCTATGCGGCGGACAACTCCGTCCTCAAGCCTTGCCGGAGTGTCACGGCGAGAATTCATAATTCCTACTGCCCGTTCAACTGCCTTTTCAATCTCGGAGGTGGGAACGGCCTTAAATTCAAACACGGTGGAACGGCTCAAAATAGCGTTAAACACGCAGAAATAAGGGTTTTCTGTGGTGGATGCTATAAGAGTTATACGTCCGTCCTCGATAAATTCCAGCAGAGACTGCTGCTGTTTTTTGTTAAAATACTGTATCTCGTCCAGATATAAAAGCACGCCGCCGGGGGTGAGAAAAGTGTCCAGTTCATCAATTATCTGCTTTATATCTGCTATTCCTGCTGTGGTTGCGTTCAGCTTTCTCAATGTGCGGTTGGTCTTTTGGGCGATGATCCGGGCGACAGTGGTTTTGCCTGTGCCGGAAGGACCGTAAAAAATCATGTTGGGAATCTGACCGCTGTCAATTATACGCCTAAGCATTGAGCCTTCGCCTAATATATGTTTCTGCCCTACTACATCTTCTATGCTGTCGGGTCTGATTTCGTCCGCAAGGGGTCTGTACATTCTGCCGCCTCCTATGTTGTTAAGATTTGACCGCACGGGTTGCCGTGCGGTCATAAAGCTTTGTTATTTTACTATATCGTCCCAGTCAAAGTCTGACAGAGAATCATTTCCGTCGCCGTCATAGCTGCGGAAATCCTGCTCCTCTTCGTATTCCTGCATAAGCTCTTCCTCGTATTCGGAGGAGGAACCGATGTCGTCCTTGCTTATATCGGAGAAGTCAATGCCGGAATAGAGGTCGTCCTCATAGGAAATGTCAGGCTCGGCCACGCCGTGCTCCTCTTCCCATTTCTTGCGCTCTTCTTCGGCTCTGCGCTGTTCCATAAGTCTGCGCTTTCTGATGTGCTCCTGTTTAAGGTGGCGATAGTGGAGATAGAGAGCCAGGAAGCTGCCGCCTACGATTATCACAATACTCAGCAGAACTATGAGCCATGTCTGAGAGAAGAAGGCTTTCAGCTTCTGCATAAAGACTATGCCGCCTGCAAGCTCAACATCTTCGCTTGTTACAAGGTTTATAGTGCCGTATTCGGTGCCGTCTATATATACCTTTGCCTTACCCAGAATAGTGCCTACGGGAATAGGCGCTTCCAGAGTTTCGGAGTTAAGGGAGGGTACAACCTTTACATCGTCAGGAGTAAGATCCTTGGGCAGAAGAAGCTCGATGTTCTTCTCGGGCTTCAAAATTGCAACTCCTTTTCCGGCTGCATTTTCAATAGGTGCGGTTTTGCCTAAAGGCTCGGAGGCGCTTATAACGGTCTGATATTCAAAATTATCAAAAGCCCAGTTATAAAGGGCTATGGAATCTTCAAAGTTCTTGTATTCCTCAATCTGAGCGTTGAGCCAACCGTCACAGCCCAGAACTACTGCAACCAGATGCATTCCGTCCTTCTGGGCGGTGGAGATAAGGCAGTAGCCTGCGGCTCTGGTGTAGCCGGTTTTTACGCCGGAGGCGTACTCATAAACGTAGTTATTAAGGTTGTAGGGGGAATTGGGGTTTATCAGTGCGTTGGAGTTTTCCATGGGCTTGCCGTTGTTTATTTCGGGAATTACAGACTGATAGCTTTTCGTGTCACATATTTCGAGGAAAAGCGGGTGTTTAATCGCTTCCTTTGTGATAAGATAAAGGTCATAAGCGGTGCTGTAATGGTCATCAGCGGGAAGCCCGTTGGTGTTGACGAAATGGGTGTTTGTGCAGCCCAGTTCCTGCGCTCTTGTGTTCATGTGCTCTACAAAAGCCTCAATACTGCCGTCAAGTCTTGCGGCAATGATGTTACAGGCTTCGTTTGCAGAGGAGAGAAGAGTGCAGTATAAAAGCTCATTTAATGAAAGAGACATACCGGGGACAATACCTGCGGTACTGCTGTCCTCGTCAAGCCCCTGACGGCAGTTGTCCTGAGCCACTATCATCTCGTCCAGAGTAGCTTCACCCTTTTCCACGGCCTCCAATGCCAGCAGAGCTGTCATAATCTTTGTAAGGCTTGCAGGGGCACGTTTTTCATCCATTGCACGAGAATAGATGACAGAGTCACTGCTTACGTCCACAAGGACAGCGGCCTCAGCTCCTATGTTTGGCTCTTCCAAAGCGAAGGCCGCCGGAGCACCCATTGCTAAAACAAGGCAGATTGCCAAGATTAAAGGGAAAATTCTTAATTTTTTCATTTTGTTCTCCCGTTTTCCAGATAATGTGTTATAGTTAAATAAAAGTATACGGATATTATTATAAAGTTTTAGCTTAGTTTTTGCAACTCAAAAATAAATAAAGCCTTTAAACGGGCAAAAATACTATTTTGGAGGCGAATATGATAAGCAGGAAAAAACTTGTAGGCATATCTCTTACCCTGTGTCTGGGATTTACTGCCTTAATGGCTGTAAAATCCATGTTTTTCTCATCACGTCGGGAGATTGTGGTAAAAACTTCTCATGCGCACGAGACAGACAGCGGGCTTGAAGATGTGGAATTTTCCGAAGATCTCAGCCTCGAGCTTGCAGAAGAGAGTGACCAGGAGCTTCAAAGCTCAAATCTCAATATTAACTCTGCAACTGCATCGGAGTTTGAGACTTTGCCGGGAATAGGTCCGGTACTTGCGGAAGAGATAGTAAATTACAGAGAAAAGAACGGCCCGTTTAAAAGTATCGAGGAGATAATAAATGTTTCCGGTATAGGCAAGGCAAAGTTCAACGCCATATCGGAGTATATTACAGTTGGAGAAAGAGAAAAATGAAGATACTGGTAGTAGACGACGAAAAACTGTTGGTAAAAGGTATAAAATTTAACCTTGAAAATGAGGGCTACACCGTAGATGCCTGCTATGACGGTCAGACCGCCGTAACTATGGCAAAAACAGGAGATTACGACCTTGTTATTCTGGATTTGATGATGCCTCAGAAAAACGGTCTTGAGGTATGTCAGGAGATACGGGGATTTTCCACCGTTCCCATAATTATGTTAACCGCCAGAAGCGAGGGCGCAGACCTGCTTATGGGCTTTGAATCCGGAGCGGACGACTACATGACAAAGCCCTTTAACATTCTGGAGCTTAAAGCCCGTGTCCGTGCGCTTTTGCGCCGTGCGTCCATAACAACTCCACCTGAACAGCAGGGCGGCGCAATTTTGAAGCGAGGCCACATAGAGGTAGACGAAGAGCGGCGCTGCGCCTGTAAAAACGGCGTGCCGGTGGAACTGACCATGAAGGAATTTGACCTTATTCTGTTCCTTATGAAAAATCCCGGCCGTGTTTACAGCAGAGAAAACCTGCTTGATCTGGTGTGGGGCTATAATTATCAGGGTGACACAAGAACGGTGGATGTGCATATCCGCCGCCTGCGTGAGAAGTTGGAGATAGATCCTGCAAACCCACAGTACATAATAACTAAATGGGGCGTGGGATATTATTTTGCGGACTGAGAGAATATATATGCGCTCCTTACGTTTTAAATTTATAACTTTTATATCGGCACTGCTTATAGTGCTTTCGCTGCTTCTGTGCACTTTCCCTCTTACTTCGTCCAGAGATGCGGTTTTTCAGGAAAAGAAAAATTCCATGACAGTCCGTGGAGCGGTGATGGCATCTTCCCTTTCCGGTCTTGATAAAATGGGGAAAGAGAGCATAGCGGAGGTTTTGCGCTTTCTGGACGTGAGCGGATTGTCCAGAATAATAGTTGTAGATAAAAGCGGCACTGTTATATATGACGGAGCAGGCCCTGTGGGCATCAAGTCAGACAATGAAGATATTATGACAGCTTTAGGCGGAAAGTCCGTTTTTCGCTCAAAATTTGAAGATGCCGCATTTTTGAGCAGTTATGCCCAGCCTATAAGCTCCGGTGGAGATATTACAGGGGTTGTCTACCTATCGGAATACGACGGAGAGCGGGCGGAAATAATAATGGCGGTGCAGAGTGAGGTTAGCGCAATAGCGATTTTTATTGCCATTGTGGCTCTGGTTCTGGCAGGAACCTTTGTTATGTTTATAATGTTGAGAATTCGAGCACTTGTTAATTCAATGCAGGTAGTGGCAGATGGTGATTATTCCTACCGCCATGAAGTGAAAGGTCAGGACGAGATAAGCGAGCTTGGAAAAGAGTTTAACCACCTGACAGAACGACTTGAAACTACGGAAAAACAGCGGCGGCAGTTCGTGTCTGATGCCTCTCACGAGCTAAAGACACCTCTTGCATCTATAAGGCTTCTTTCCGACAGTATAGTGCAGAATGAGAATATTGATCCGGAGACGGTGCGGGAATTTGTCACCGATATAGGAAACGAGGCGCAGCGGCTTCAGCGCACAACAGAAAAGCTTCTGGATTTATCCAGACTTGATGACGATGTGCAGGTGGTCCCCGAGCCTGTGGATATGAAGCAGGTCACTCTGGACGTTTTGGAGGTTTTAAGACCTCTTGCCAAGGAGCGGGAAGTTAAAATCAAGTGCGACCTTGAGGACGGCTGCGTTATAATGGCAAATTCCGACGATACGTTCCATATAATATTTAACCTTGCGGAAAATGCTATTAAATATAATGTACCCGGCGGAAATGTATTTATGACCCTGGAGGGTGACGAAAAAACCATTAAATTTACCGTTGCAGACACTGGTATAGGCATACCGGAAGAGGACAGACTGAACATCTTCGCCCGCTTCTACCGTGTGGATAAAGCTCGTTCCAGAGAGGCAGGCGGCAGCGGTTTGGGTCTGAGCATAGTCCATGATGCGGTACAGGCTCACGGCGGAAGTATTGCGGTGGGAGCAAATAAACCACAAGGCTCTAAATTTATAGTGAGTTTCCCCAGACCTACCGCAGAAGAGACGGGAATATAACAAAAAGTATATGAAATTGTGAGCCATATTTGTCCGTTGAAATGTGAAGGTATTGGAAATAAGAGAAAAATATGCTTGCAAAATGGCGCTATATACTGTAAAATATTAAAGCTAAGATACCTATTATTCAGTAAATAAAGATTTTGGGAGGTCCCTTTTATGATTACAGCAGGAGATTTCAGAAACGGCGTTACCTTTGAGATGGACGGCCAGGTTATGCAGGTCGTGGAGTTTCAGCACGTCAAGCCCGGTAAAGGTGCAGCTTTCGTTCGTACCAAGATGAAGAACGTCATCACCGGCGCCGTCACCGAAACTTCTTTTAACCCTACCGCTAAGTTTGAGAATGCAACCGTTGACCGTATGAACATGGAATACAGCTACAACGACGGCAACCTCTACTACTTCATGAACCCCGAGACCTACGAGCTGGAACCCGTGGACGAGAGCGTTCTTTCCGACAACTTCAAGTTCGTTAAAGAGAACATGGAGTGCACCATTTATTCCTACAAGGGCAAGGTTTTCAACGTTGAGCCTCCTTTCTTCGTAGAGCTCGAAGTTACCGAGACCGACCCCGGCTTTGCAGGCAACACTGCTACCAATGCTACCAAGCCCGCTACTGTTGAGACCGGCGCTGAGATAAAGGTTCCTCTCTTCATCGAGCCCGGCGAAGTTATCAAGATAGACACCCGCACCGGCGAGTATCTCTCCAGAGCTTAATTTTAAAGCCACATTACGGCATGTAGGAGGTTTTCATATGACAGTTGTTGAAAAAGCCGCTTATCTAAAGGGACTGGTCGAAGGACTGGGCGTTGAGCCTGATTCCAGAGACGGCAAGCTTTGGGGTGCTCTTACTGAGCTTTTAAGCCAGATGGCCCACGAAATTGAAGACCTTCAGGAAAGCGATAACGATTATGCCGATGCTCTCGACGAAATAGCCGAGGAATTGAGCTACCTTGAGGAAATCACCTGCGACCTTGACACTCCGGAGGATTTTGAAGATCTGGACGACGAGGACGGCTACGATGATTTCGACGAGGAAGATGGCTGCGGCGGAGAATGCGGAAGCTGCGGCGGCTGCGGAGATTACGCTGAGTATGAACTCCATTGCCCCAACTGCGGCGGCCCCATCGTTGTCAGCGAAGAAGTCTTCGAAAAAGGCGAAATGGTTTGCTCCGGCTGCGGTGCAACTATTTCGTTCAATATGGACGAGCAGTAATAAAACTGCTCAGACTTTAAAAATTGTGTGACCTTTGTCACAGACATAAAATACGGCATGGCTGCAAGTTGCGGCTGTGCCGTATTTTTTGCTGCTTTAAAACTGTAACTGAAATGTGTCACGCAATAGAAAAGAGCCACATAACAGAAAAGAGCCACATAACAGAAAAGAGCCACATAACA